>Ga0213858_10000339_pt1 | contig 22607 bp, 18 predicted proteins | sample PICome_FD_160122 | JGI IMG/M metagenome (GOLD analysis project Ga0213858, IMG submission 160122) | Coastal seawater microbial communities near Pivers Island, North Carolina, United States - PICO245 | ecosystem: Environmental > Aquatic > Marine > Coastal | place: USA: North Carolina | collected... | reverse complement strand
AGTCCAGACGCTCAGCGTGGGTGAGTGGCCATCAGCCGTTGAACCTCTGCCGCGTGATAACTGCTGCGCGTCAGAGGGCTGCTCACCACCTGCAGAAAGCCGAGCTGGTCTTCACCATGCCGGCGGAAGCTCTCGAATTGCTCCGGGGTCACGAACCGCTGCACCGGCAGATGCTTGGGCCCAGGCGAGAGGTACTGGCCGATGGTGACGATGTCGACCGCATGGCGCCGCAGGTCGGCCAGCGTCTCGCGCACCTCGGCATCGGTTTCCCCCAGCCCCACCATCAGGCCTGATTTGCTGTAGGCCTTCGGCCAGCCCTCCCGAACGCGGTGCAGCAGCTCCAGCGAGCGGCTGTACTCCCCCTGCGGTCGCGCCCTTTTGTAGAGGCCTGGAACGGTTTCGATGTTGTGGTTCAGCACATCGGGCCCGGCGTCCATCACGGTGGCCAGGGCGTTCCAGTTGCCACAGAAATCAGGAATCAGCAGTTCGATCGTGGTCAGGGGAGAGCGCTGCCGCACCTGTCGGATGCAGGCGACGAACTGGGAGGCGCCGCCATCGCCGAGATCGTCGCGGTTCACCGAGGTGATCACCACATGGCGCAAGCCCAGACGGGCCACCGCCTCACCGAGTCGCTCCGGTTCGGTGGGGTCGAGCGCCCGCACGCTCTTGTCGAAATCGATGTCGCAGTAGGGGCAGGCGCGGGTGCAGCCCGGCCCCATGATCAGAAATGTGGCGGTGCCGCCGGCGAAGCACTCGCCGATGTTGGGGCAGCTCGCTTCCTGGCAGACCGTGTTGAGCCTGAGATCGAGCAGCAGATCGGCCACGGCGCCGATCCGTTCCCGCTGCGGCGCTTTGACGCGCAGCCACTCAGGTTTCAAGGCGGAGGTCATCTTCTACAGTCGGGCCATCGGGATGTAGCGCAGCTTGGTAGCGCACTTCGTTCGGGACGAAGGGGCCGCAGGTTCGAATCCTGTCATCCCGACTGCATGACGATCAGCTCAGGGCAGCGCCTGGATACCCCCTCGGCGTCACCATCCGATCCGAGGCGATGTAGGTGCTGCTGTTGCCCACCAGCAACACCGTCAGCATGTCGACCTCGTCTGGATTGAGTGCGCCCAGAGTGGTGTGACGCAGGCTCTCCTCCGGGCGGCCGAGCTGGCGGGCCAGCAGCACGGGCGTGGTTGCGCTCCGTTCCGCCAGCAGCAGGTCCCGGGCCCGGGCCAGTTGCCAGTCCCGATCCCGGGAGCGGGGGTTGTAGAGCGCCACGACGAAATCACCCCTGGCGGCGGCCTCCAGCCGTCGTTCGATCACGGGCCAGGGCGTGAGGCGATCACTGAGGCTGATCGTGCAGAAGTCGTGCATCAGGGGCGCTCCCGCCCGGGCTGCCGCCAGCTGCAGGGCGGAGATGCCGGGGTGCACGGCAAAGGCAGGTCGCTCGCAGTCCGGCAGGGCCAGCCAGAGCTCCAGGGCCAGTCCGGCCATGCCGTAGATGCCGCTGTCGCCAGAGGACACCAACGCCACCCGCACGCCCTGCCGGGCCAGGTCCAGCGCCTGGGCGCAGCGTTCCCGTTCCCGGGTGAGCTGGCCATCCAGGCGCACCTGATCGCAGCGCCGCAAGGGTTCCAGCAGGTCGAGATAAAGGCTGTAGCCCACCCAGACGCTGCACTGGGCCAGGGCACGTCGGGCCTCGGGAGTGAGGAGGTTCAGATCTCCAGGACCGCTGCCGATCAGATGGAGCTGCCCCCGCTGGGGAGCCTGGGGCAGGGCCGCCTGGGCGATTGCCACTGTGGCGGCACCCCGCTCCTCGCTGCTCAGCGGTTTTTCGATCGTTTTGGCCTGCCGTAGTTGGCCCTGTTCACCTGCAGCGAGAAGGGCCGCGGCTTCTGCCACCGATGCCGTGCCCATCTCCGCTGCCACGACGTCGGATGGGGTGGGCACCGCCACGGCCGCCAGTGCTTCAGCGCTGTGCAGGCGCAGGGGCCAGCTGCGCTGCTGCGCCAGGGCGATCAGGGCTGGTTCATCGCCTTTGCGATCGATGCTGCTCAGGCCGGCCACCGCTTCGATCGCCAGGCCGGCGGCTTCCAGCGACCGTTCGATTGCCCTGGAGATGAGGCTCAGGCTGGTGTCCCTTTCGCAGCCCACCCCCAGCCAGAGGCAGGCGGGATGCCAGGCACAGCCGTCGTCGCGGCGCTGCTCAGGGCCGATGGTCAGATCCGCCTCGGATACCTCATCAGGAGCGCTGCAGTTGAGTTGAGCCCCTGGCGCCTGACGCCAGAGCGGGCTGCCGGCGGTCTGCAGGACACGGCTGCTGCGGCTCTGCGCTCGCTCAATCATCAGGGCGCTCCAGCGGCTGCCACTGCCGCTGCGCTGCCAGCCCCAGGCCTCGCCGAAGCCATCCAGGGCCAGGCGGTCGTGTCTGGCGCTGTCGCCCGTGATCACCGCCTTCCCGTTCAGCGCAGCGGCCAGACCATGGGCCCACAGTTCAGCGCCGGCGCGATGGCTGCCGAGGAGGGGAATCACCTGGCCACCTTCCGCATCCAGAACGAGCACGGCCGGATCGGTGTCTTTGTCGGATAACAGTGGTGCAACGAGGCGGGTGGCTGCTCCCACGGCCCCAATCAGGATCAGTCCGCTGCATTGATCCCAGTGGCTCGCCAGCAGATCAGCCGCGGTTCCGATCAGGAGGCCGGCCGGTGGGCTGGGCAGAGAGGCTGCCGCCTGAGGCGTGAGGGCGATCCAGTGGGCTTCTCCGGCTTGTTGAAGGCGTTGCAGCAGGGGAAGGGCATGGCTGGAGAGCCCCAGAGCCAGGCAGGGCTTTGGGGGCCGGGTCGGTGACGGGGAAGCGGCGTTCAGAACGGCAGGGTCGAGGGTCAACGCTGGGTGCCGTCTGGATTCAACAGCTCCCGCGCTGATCCTCCCAGGCTGGTGGTCGGCTGCCGCGGTGGTGGCTCGGCGCGCTGGAGGGGGGCGGCGCTGGAGTCTTCTTGAGTTTCAAGGACATCCTCAGGGGCCATCTCCGCTTCGAGCTCCTGTTCGAGCTCCGGTGCGAGATCTGGCTCGGTTTCCCTGGCCAGCGCCGGCTCCGTTTCAAGGTCCGGTTCGGGTTCGGGTTCCTGTTCCTGTTCCTGTTCCGGCTTTGGTTCTGGCTCTGGTTCTGGCTCTGGTTCTGCTGGTGCCGGGGTCTCGCCCAGCAGGCGTGCGAGTTGGTTGTCGCTCAGCTGGTCTTGCAACCAGATGGGTGCCTGCTCTGAACCCTGTGGTGTGGCGCGCAACTGGTTGTTGAACACGGGCGTGATCGGTTCTCCGAGACCATCCAGCAGCTCCATCTGCACGGCCTGGGTTCCGCTTCCCCTGGCCTGCAACCAAAGGGCCTGCTGCTGGTCCAACAGAACGCTGTCGCCGTTGAGGGTGAGTCGCAGTCGCCAGCGTCCATCTCCCTCGCGCAGGTTCTGCAAAGGGGCATTCCACACCAGCCAGTCGAGAAGCAGGGGTTGGCCGCGGCTCAGTTCAGAGGGACTGACCAGCACCAGCCAGGGATCCTCGGGGCCGGGCTGGGTGTTGGGCAGGGATTGAATCTGGTGCAGTCGCCACTGCAGGCTGGCACCGGGGAGTTTGACCGCCTCTCCCCATGGAGTGGCGGCGTAGGCCGTGAGCCGATGGCTGCCCGGGTTGAGCGCCGGCAAGGTGACCTGGATCCGCCCATCGCGGAGATGGCTGAAGCGTTGGGGAGGTTCTCCGTCGATCTGCAGGGCGATGTGGGCGCCGGGGCCCAGGTCCGGATCAACGTTGACCGGCCAGTCCTCGACCTGCAGGGTCAGGGTCCAGGAGGCCTCACGGAGCACCGCTCCGTCTGGCGGACTCACCAGAGTCAGCCGGGGTCGCCGGCCGTCGAGGCGACGCTGCAGCTGCTGGACGGCGCCGGGTGCGGCAACCTCCTGCAGCTTGCCGCTGGCGGCCGGGATCACCAGGCTCGCTCCATCGCCCGCGGTCGTCTTGGACCAGGGGAGGGACAGGGCGTCAACCGGGCAGGTCCAGCTCAGCGTGATGCAGGCGCAGAGCAGAACCGTCATCAGACGGCGCAGAGCCGGAGGCCCCATGGACGATGCGGCGGATGAAGGGCATTCTGAAGCTCAGCGGCAGCGCCGCCCACCCGCCGCTGTTTGTGTTAGTCAGGGCGAAAAGATTCGCGTCGGCACGTTGGACAAGGGCTCAAATTTTCCTTGGTTCGTTGTTAGTCACTTGCCGCCAGACCCCCTGTCACGACTGGTTCGCGGCGGGATTGAACCTTTGTAACTCCTGAGTCAGGAGATGGATCTTCGCCTCTATGCTTCCGCCAGCGGTCCCCTCCTTGGGGCCCAATGCTCCAGTGAGAGTCAGGGATTTCTGTTCCTGGCAACCACTGGCGCCCGGGTGCGGTGACGCTCTGCTGAGCTGTGCCCGGGGCCCCGGCGAGCCATTCGGTTTGCCGGAGGGGTGGCCCACCACCTCGATCCCGTCCCTCGAGGAACGACTCGATGACCATCAGCCCACCAGAGCGTGGGAGCACCGCGAAGAGCCAGGTCGAAAAGGTCAACAATCCGGCGACCTTTGAACTGTTCGGCAAGCCCGGGCATTTCGACCGAGCCCTCGCGAAAGGTCCCAAAACCACCACCTGGGTTTGGAACCTCCACGCCAACGCTCACGATTTCGACAGCCACACGAGCGACCTTGAGGAGGTCTCTCGGAAGATCTTCAGTGCTCATTTCGGCCATCTGGCCGTGATCTTCATCTGGCTGAGCGGCGCTTTCTTCCATGGCGCCCGCTTCTCCAACTTCTCCGGCTGGCTCGCCGATCCCACCCACGTGAAGCCCAGTGCTCAGGTGGTGTGGCCGGTGTTCGGCCAGGAAATCCTCAATGGCGACATGGGTGCCGGTTTCCAGGGCATCCAGATCACCTCCGGTCTCTTCCATGTCTGGCGTGCTTGGGGCATCACCAACGAGACCCAGCTGATGTCTCTGGCCATCGGCGCTCTGGTGATGGCCGGCCTGATGCTGAACGCCGGTGTTTTCCACTACCACAAAGCAGCGCCAAAGCTCGAGTGGTTCCAGAACGTTGAGTCGATGCTCAACCACCACCTGGCTGGTCTGCTGGGTCTGGGCTCCCTCTCCTGGACCGGGCACCTCCTGCACGTGTCTCTGCCCACCACCAAGTTGATGGATGCCATCGACGCCGGCCAACCGCTGGTGCTCAACGGCAAGACCATCGCTTCAGTGGCAGACATCCCCCTGCCTCACGAATTCTTCAACCAGGATCTGCTGGCTCAGCTCTATCCGGGATTCAGCGCTGGCATCGGTGCTTTCTTCCGCGGCGATTGGGCTGCCTACAGCGACTTCCTCACCTTCAAGGGTGGCGTGAACCCCGTCACCGGCAGCATGTGGATGAGCGACATCGCCCATCACCACCTGGCCATCGCGGTGTTGTTCATCGTGGCCGGTCACATGTACCGCACCAACTGGGGAATCGGTCACTCCATCAAGGAGATTCTCGAGGGCCAGAAGGGCGACCCCCTGCTGTTCCCCGCCACCAAGGGCCATGACGGCCTGTTCGAGTTCATGACCACCAGCTGGCACGCTCAGCTGGCCGTGAACCTGGCGATGCTCGGCTCCCTGAGCATCATCGTGGCCCAGCACATGTACGCGATGCCTCCCTATCCGTACATGGCGATCGATTACCCGACCCAGATCGGTCTGTTCACCCACCACATGTGGATCGGTGGCTTCCTGGTCGTGGGTGCGGCCGCCCATGGCGCGATCGCGATGATCCGCGACTACGACCCCGCCAAGCATGTGGACAACGTGCTCGATCGGGTGCTCAAGGCCCGCGATGCCCTGATCAGCCATCTCAACTGGGTCTGCATCTGGCTGGGCTTCCACAGCTTCGGTCTCTATATCCACAACGACACCATGCGTGCCCTGGGTCGTCCCCAGGACATGTTCAGCGACTCGGCGATCCAGCTGAAGCCTGTCTTCGCGCAGTGGATCCAGGGTCTGCACGCTGCTGCCGCCGGCAGCACCGCACCCAACGCGCTCTCCAGCGTCAGTGAAGTCTTCAACGGCACCGTCGTCGCCGTTGGCGGCAAGGTCGCCGCTGCCCCGATTCCTCTGGGCACCGCTGATTTCATGGTGCACCACATCCACGCCTTCACGATTCACGTGACGGTGCTGATCCTGCTGAAGGGTGTGCTCTACGCCCGCAGCTCCCGCCTCATCCCCGACAAGGCCAACCTGGGCTTCCGCTTCCCCTGTGATGGCCCCGGTCGCGGTGGCACCTGTCAGGTGTCCGCCTGGGACCACGTGTTCCTGGGTCTGTTCTGGATGTACAACTCCCTCTCCATCGTGATCTTCCACTTCAGCTGGAAGATGCAGAGCGATGTGTGGGGCACGGTGAATGCCGACGGTTCCGTCCAGCACATCACCAACGGCAACTTCGCCAACAGCGCCATCACCATCAACGGTTGGTTGCGTGACTTCCTGTGGGCTCAGGCCGCACAGGTGATCAACAGCTACGGCTCCAACACCAGCGCCTATGGCCTGATGTTCCTGGGTGCCCACTTCGTCTGGGCCTTCAGCCTGATGTTCCTGTTCAGCGGCCGCGGCTACTGGCAGGAGCTGATCGAGTCCATCGTCTGGGCTCACAACAAGCTGAAAGTGGCTCCGGCCATCCAGCCCCGTGCGCTGTCCATCACCCAGGGCCGTGCCGTGGGTGTTGCCCATTACCTCCTGGGCGGTATTGCGACCACCTGGGCCTTCTTCCACGCCCACATCCTTGTGGTCGGCTGATCTCCACCTGTCTTTTCCCTAATGGCAACGAAATTTCCTTCGTTCAGCCAGGGTCTGGCACAGGACCCGACAACCCGCCGTATCTGGTACGGCATCGCCACGGCTCACGACTTCGAGAGCCATGACGGAATGACGGAGGAGAAGCTTTATCAGAAGCTCTTCTCCACCCATTTCGGTCACCTGGCGATCATCGGCCTCTGGGTTTCGGGCAACCTGTTCCATATCGCCTGGCAGGGCAACTTCGAGCAGTGGGTCGCCGACCCCCTGCACGTGCGCCCCATCGCTCACGCAATCTGGGATCCCCACTTCGGTCAGGGCGCGATTGACGCCTTCACCCAGGCGGGTGCGTCCTCCCCGGTGAACATCGCCTACTCAGGCCTGTATCACTGGTTTTACACAATCGGCATGAAGACCAACGCCGAGCTGTATCAGGGTTCCATCTTCATGATGATCCTGTCGGCCTGGGCTCTCTTCGCCGGCTGGTTGCATCTGCAGCCCAAGTTCCGTCCCTCCCTGGCCTGGTTCAAGAACGCTGAATCACGCCTCAACCACCACCTGGCCGTTCTCTTCGGCTTCAGCTCCATCGCCTGGACCGGTCACCTGGTTCACGTGGCCATTCCGGAGTCACGCGGTCAGCACGTGGGTTGGGACAACTTCCTCAACGTGATGCCCCATCCCGCCGGCCTGGGCCCCTTCTTCACCGGCAACTGGGGTGTGTATGCCCAGAACCCCGACACCATGGGTCAGGTGTTCGGCACCGCCGAGGGTTCGGGCACGGCGATCCTGACCTTCCTGGGTGGTTTCCACCCCCAGACGGAAGCCCTCTGGCTCACCGACATCGCCCATCACCATCTGGCCATCGGCGTGATCTTCGTGATCGCCGGCCACATGTACCGGACCAACTTCGGGATCGGTCACTCCATCCGCGAGATCCTCGAAGCCCACAATCCCCCCAAGGGCACCCCTGGTGACCTGGGAGCCGGCCACAAGGGTCTCTACGACACCATCAACAACAGCCTGCACTTCCAGCTCGGCCTGGCCCTCGCCTCCCTGGGCGTGGTCACCAGTCTGGTGGCGCAGCACATGTATGCGATGCCGTCGTATGCCTTCATCGCGAAGGACTACACCACCCAGGCAGCGCTCTACACCCACCACCAGTACATCGCCATCTTCCTGATGTGCGGTGCCTTCGCCCACGGTGCGATCTTCTTCATCCGTGACTACGACCCCGAGGCCAACAAGAACAATGTTCTGGCGCGGATGCTCGAGCACAAGGAAGCGATCATCAGCCACCTGAGCTGGGTGTCTCTGTTCCTCGGTTTCCACACCCTCGGCCTCTACGTCCACAACGATGTGGTGGTGGCGTTCGGGACTCCCGAGAAGCAGATCCTGGTGGAGCCCGTCTTCGCCCAGTTCGTCCAGGCCGCTTCCGGCAAGGCGATGTATGGCTTCGACGTGCTGCTCTCCAACGCCGGCGGTGTGGCCGCCAATGCCAACGCGGCTTATATGGGTGGCTGGATGGATGCCATCAACAGCGGTGGCAACGATCTGTTCCTGCCGATCGGTCCTGGTGACTTCCTGGTGCACCACGCCATCGCCCTGGGCCTGCACACCACGACCCTGATCCTGGTGAAAGGCGCCCTGGATGCCCGTGGCTCCAAGCTGATGCCCGACAAAAAGGACTTCGGCTACTCCTTCCCCTGCGACGGCCCCGGCCGTGGCGGCACCTGCGACATCTCCGCCTGGGACGCCTTCTATCTGGCCGTCTTCTGGGCTCTGAACACCGTGGGTTGGGTCACCTTCTACTGGCACTGGAAGCACCTCGCCATCTGGCAGGGCAACGTGGCCCAGTTCAACGAGTCCAGCACCTATCTGATGGGCTGGTTCCGCGATTACCTGTGGCTCAACAGCTCCCAGCTGATCAACGGTTACAACCCCTTCGGCAGCAACAACCTCGCCGTCTGGGCCTGGATGTTCCTGTTCGGCCACCTGGTGTGGGCGACCGGCTTCATGTTCCTGATCTCCTGGCGTGGTTATTGGCAGGAGCTGATCGAGACCATCGTCTGGGCTCATCAGCGCACGCCTCTGGCCAACCTGGTGGGCTGGCGCGACAAGCCTGTGGCTCTGTCGATCGTTCAGGCTCGTGTGGTGGGTCTTGCCCACTTCACGATCGGCTACATCCTCACGTACGCCGCCTTCCTGATCGCTTCCACCTCTGGCAAGTTCGGCTGATTGTCAGACGCTTGACTCGCCAACCAGTGAGTCGTTCATCCACCCCGTCCGGTTCACCGGGCGGGGTTTTTTTATGGCGACTGTGGCTCTGGTGTGGCCATAGGATCCGCCCTCTGCGGCCGCGATCGGATGACCAGTCAGTGGGACAACTTCCTGCGCAACCTCGGCGAGTGGCACGGTACGTTTGCGTCGCTTGATTCCCAGCAGCGGCAGCAGTCACGCACCTCCTCGATTCTCACCTTGGAGCAGGGAGACGATGCGCGTCTGGTGCGCTTCGGGTTGCAGCGCTGGGAGGACGCGGATCTCACCGGCCCGGCGGCGGAGCGCGGCGCGCCGAGCAGCGCCATGCAGCAGGACTACCGCACCCTTGGTAAGCAGGTGGTGTTCTTTCCTTCCGGAACGTTCTGCAAAGGGTCCCAGCAGTTGGCGCCCGGAACGGCCTTCGGTGGCGAATTCGGCTTCATCGCCGGCGACCGGCGCCATCGTCTGGTGATTCTTTACAGCGAGGCGGGCAGATTTGAACGCTCGGTGCTGATTCGCGAGTTCCGTGCCGGCACGGCGACTGAGGAGCAGCCCCCCCTTGCGGCCGAGCAGTTGCTCGGCTCCTGGCAGGGAGAGGAGGCCACGATCAGCGCGGACTGGCCGGACCCCAGCCTTCAGGCCATCACGACCACGAGCGAACCGGCCGATCTTGCAGGCGTCCGCTGGTTGCCCGACGCCGGTGGTTTTCGTGTGCCGGAGCAGGTGAGCCATCGCCAGGCCTTCCTGGTGGAGGCCTGGTGGACACCGGGCCCTGACCAGTTGGAGCACCTGATTCGCCGGTACGACGGCAGTGGCGCCTGGCAGTCGGCCAGTCTGCGACGCCTGCGGCGCTGATTCAGGCGCTGAAGGTGATGTCGAGGGTGCGCAGGTAAGTGTGCAGGCCGGCATCCTGAATCGGCAGCACATAGGCATCGGCGCCTGAGTCGTTGTGGTGCGAATGCCAGTAGCCCGGCGGTGTCACGAAGGCGGCGCCCTCCACCCAGTCTTCCCGGTGGGGATTGCGGATGGTTCCATCCGGATTCAGCTCGGTGCCGATCAGGGTGTAACAGCCCGGTTGGCAGGCCACAGCGAAATCAAGGGCGATCGATTGGTGCCGGTGCGGTTTTTGCAGCTGACCCGCCGGCAGAATTCCGAGCATGGCCCAGAGCGTGTGGCTCACGGTGCGCGACTGGGGAAAGGCGCTGTTGCCCATGAGGATGCTCACCCGATTCGCCCTGGCACCGCTCGGACTGGCGGCAATCTCGGCGAGGTGCCTCTGGCTGTCGTGATGGCTGTAGAAGGTGGGGGCGAAGCGGGCTTCGCTGGGGATCACGCCGAGATGCCGCAGCAGGGGAGCGTCATGCACCCAGTAGAGGCCGGCACGGCCATCACTCGTATGCACGGCATCACCTCCCGCCGGCAGCACGAGAATGTCGCCCTTGCTCCAGTGGTAATGAACGCCGCAGGCCTCGGTCTCGCCTTCGCCTTCGGCCACGAAGAACAGCTGACTCGTGGCGGTCGCCCCTGTGCGCAGATCACCGTGATCGAGGCGCACGAAACTGGCGCAGAGCGCCGGGCCCGTCGCAGGCCCCTCGCAGCCCAGCTCCTGGCTGAGGTCGAGAGCCATCACGGCGCTGCCCGCCTCCTGGAAGAAGGCCGGCGAGAAGCTGCGAAAGGGAATCGGACTGGTCAGGCCGCTGCGGATCGGATTGGCTGCTTCGGCATAGGAGAAGAGCTGCGCCTGCTCCGATGACGGGCTGGTTCTGGCTCTGCTTCTCACCATGGCATCGGGGCTCCGTCACGAAATGTTGCCGAAAGCCTAAGGATCAGAGCGTCAGCATTCGGTCGTCATGGTGGCCGTTTGGTTCAGCCATCCAGCTGCGGAACAGGCTCCGGCCGCACACCGCGCCAGCGCTTCAGCAGCAGATACATCGCCGGCACCACAAACAGCGACAGCAGCGTCGACACCAGCAGGCCACTGAACACCACCGTGCCGATACTGATTCGGCTGGCGGAGCCGGCGCCGCTGGCCAGTAAGAGGGGCAGGAATCCCGCCAGGGAGGTGACGGCGGTGAGCAGGATCGGGCGCATCCGGTTGATGGCTGCCCCTTCGATCGCTTCCAGCAAGGCCATCCCCTGCTCCAGGCGCTGGTTGGCGAATTCCACGATCAGGATGCCGTTTTTGGCGGCCAGGCTCACCAGCACCAACATGCCCATCTGGCCATACACGTCGAGCGGCAGGCCCCGCAGCTTCAATCCGATCAGGGCGCCGAGCAGGGCCAAGGGCATCGTGAGCAGGATGATCAGCGGGTCGAGGAAACTTTCGTAGAGCCCTGCCAGCAGCAAATACACCACCAGAATCCCCAGGCTGAACAGAATCCACGACACGTCTTCAGCCTTGGTTTCCTCGTTGGCCAGGCCGGTGAAGGCAAGGCCGAGGCTGCTGCCGCCGGTGCGGTCGCTGATCGCTTCCAGCTGGTCGATCGCCTGGCCGCTGCTCACACCATCGGCAGGGATCGCCGTGATGCTGATCGACCGACTCTGGTTGAAGTGCTCGATGCTGTTGGCTCCCTCCGCCCGTTCCAGTCGCGCCACATTGGCGACCGACACCAGCTCCCCCTTGCGGTTGCGCACCATCAAGCCGGTGAGATCGCCTGGATTGGCGCGCTCATCGCCATCGAGCTGCAGGTAGATCGAGCGGATCTGGCCGCCTTCGAAGGTGTCGTCGATGTAGCGCCCCCCGATCGCCGTGCCGATGTCCCGCAGGGTCTGCCCCACCGGGAGATCCAGGGCCGCCATCTGACTGCGATCGATCTGCAGCCGCCAGCGCGGTGAGCTGGCATCAAAGCGGGTGCTCACCCGCTCGAACTGACCGGTGGCTTCGGCGGCGCGGATGAAGCGCTGAGCTTGCTCTTCAAAGTCCTTCAGGCTGAGCTGACCGGCGCTGCGATCGAGCAGTTCCAGCTGCAGACCTGCCTCACTGCTGAAGCCCCGCACGGTGGGGGGTGTGGTCACGGTCACACGGGCATCGCTGATGCGTCGTTTCAGCGCCTCGTTCAGGCGGTCTTTCACCGCTTCACTGCTCTGATCCTGGCCCGGACGTTCCTTGAGCGGCACCAGCCTGAGATAAAACGAGCCCAGGTCTTCGCCGCTCTGGCCGAAGGAGCGACCGGCATAGAAGTTGCCGGTGCGGATCAGAGGGTCGTCGGCCACCACTTGCCGGATCTGGTCCATCACCGCCTCGGTGCGTTCCAGGCTGGCGCCATCGGGCAGGGTGAAGTAGCCACGAACCTGACCCTGGTCTTCGTCGGGGATGAAGGCGGTGGGCATGGTCGCCAGTCCGATCCCCGTGATCACCAGGCCGGCCAGCAGCAACCCGATCACGAGGCGGCCGCGGGGCAGCCAGGTGGCCAAGACGCGACCATACGTCTCCTGGGTGCGGCTCATCCCGTTGCGGAGGGAGGCGCTCAAACGCTTCAACGGTCCAGGCAAGCGACCGCCCCCAGGCCCCAGCACCCGGGCACAGGCCATCGGTGTGAAGGTGAGGGCGTTGAAGGTGGAGAACAGAATGGCGCCGGTGATGGCCAATGCGATTGGCTGATAGAGGCGGCCGATCGAGCCCGGAATCAGCAGCACCGGCACGAAAGCCGCGGCCAGCACCAGGGAGGTGGCGATCACGGCACCGGCGAGTTCGGCCATGGCATCTTCGGCGGCGCCCTGAGGTTCGGCCCCCCGTTCGATGCGTCCGGCGATGTCTTCACTCACCACAATGGCGTCATCCACCACGATCCCGGTGGCGAGCACCAGGCCGAACAGGATCAGACTGTTGAGGTTCGAGCCGCTGAGTTTCACGATCACCAGGCTGCCGATCAGGGCCACGGGCACGGCGATGCCGGGGATCATCGCCAGGCGCCAGCGGCCGAGAAACAGCACCAGCACCACAAGCACCAGCAGCACGGCATCGCGCAGGGTGTCGGTGGTGCGATCGAGGTTGGCCTGCACGGTTTCGGCCACATCCACAATCACCTGCATGGTGAGACCAGGCGGGAAGCTTTCCTGCAGCTTCGCCAGCTCCGCCTGCACCGCCCGGCTCACCTCCAGCGCATTGGCGCCATCCCGCTGATAAATGCCCACCGCCACGGCGCTCTCCCCCTGGAGATTCATGGCGCTGCTTCCGTAGTTCTCCTTGCCGAGTTCCACCCGGCCCACGTCCCGAAGGCGCACCAAACCGCCGCTGCCACTGCGCTTCACCACCATCGCCTCAAACTCGGCCTGGCTCAGCAGGCGCCCCTCCGCATCCACCGGCAGGCTGAACACCTGACCGGTTGGTGCCGGCGCTTCGCCGAGGCTGCCCAGGGCGGCCAGCACGTTCTGTTCGGCCAGGGCCGTGGTGATGTCGTTGCTGGTGAGGTCGTATTGCTCCAGCTGGTCGGCATTGAGCCAGAGCCGAAAGGCCAGCTCACTGCCGCCGAACACACGGATGTCGCCCACGCCCGGGGTGCTGCGCAATGACTCGCGCAGGCTCTGGTCGAGCCAGCCGCCGATGAAGGTGGGGGCATACACACCCTTCGGAGCGCTGAAGCCCAGGATCAAGAGAATGTCATCGGAGGAGCGGCTCACGCTCAACCCCTGACGCGTGACGGGCTGAGGCAGGCGTCGGTTCGCCAGGTTCACCTCGTTCTGCACCTTGATCGCGTTGAGCTCGGGATCGCCGCTTTCAAAGCGCAGGTTGATGCTGGCGCCCCCCTGGCGGCTGCTGGAGCTCATGCTCTCCAGGCCTTCGAGGCCATTGAGTTGTTTCTCGAGCACCGCGGTCACGCTCTGCTCCACCACCTCTGGTCCTGCGGCCGGGAAGGTGGCGCTCACGCTCACGCGCGTTGGCGCCAGTTGGGGAAGGTCCTCCAGACCCAATCCCACCAGGGCCACCAAACCTGCGAGCAGCACAAGCAGGCTGCACACGATCGTGAAGACCGGTCGGCGCAGATACGGCTGGGAAATCGACCGCAAGGCGGGTCCTGCTGAAGAAGCCGCCAGATCCTTGCAGCACAAAGCCCCGGATGGACGGCGTGCCGTTCAGCCGGGGCGATGAGGTTGTGACGGGTTCAGTCCGGAGGTTGGCCTGAAGACTCAGCCGACGCTCCAGACACCACCGGCAATGTTCACCAGCGGGGCCACGATGGCGGTGCCGGTCAGGAACCAGGCGAAGGCGGCACCGCCGCAGCCACCCAGCCAGAAGCCACTGGCGAATTCAGCCCAGCCAGCCTTGGTGAACAGATCGGCGGGAGGATTGTCGATCGTGGCGTCAGCGGGCTGGACGTTCGGGCCATGACCGGCTGTGCCGTAGATCGACAGACAGACGGTGAGGATCGAAACCAGACCGATGGCAGCGAGCAGTCCAGCAGTGGCGGCGTAGTCGGTGTTGCGCAGGGGGCCGCAGACCGCAAAAGGGCCATAGAGGAAGAAGCCATGGGCCATGCCCACTTCCAGGCCGCGACGGTTGGGGGACAGGGCCGGCCGATAGGCCGGAAGCGCGTTGAGGAAGGCCTTGGCGAAATAGCTGCTGTTCACCGGAGTGGCCAGGTTGCCGACGGTTGGATCGGCGACGGGGGTCACGGTCATGGGAGGAATCGGAAGGACGGAGCTGGACGCAGGGGGAGCGACTCAGTCGCTGGCTTCGATCACGTTGAAGAGCAGCGCCATGGCCACGGCCGGGCCCATGATTCCCACCAGGGGCACGAACACGGAGGGCATCCAGGCGGCGACGAAATCTCCAGTCATGGCGATGGTCAATGCCAAAAAGGTCCGCCGTTATTGTAGGGATCGCTTTTGAGAGCGCTCGCCGTCGCCTTTGACGACGACATAAAAGTTCAATCCCACGATGTCTCAGTTCTTCGCCGGTGGCGCTGCCCTCGTTCTGGCTCTCGTGGTCTGGGGCATCGGGCGACGCCCGCGCAAACCGTTGCTGCGCAGCACGGACGCCGCCGCTGTGGCCGCTCTCAATCGCGCTCAGGTGGAGTGGGTGCAGGCCGAGCGTGCCCTGGCGGAGCCCAGCGCCGAGGATCCGCTTGACGGTTGGACGGCGCCGGAGACCCCGGCCGAGCGGCGCGCTCTTGAAGAGTGTCTGCGCCATGCCATCGCCGGCGATCCCGATCAGCGGCTGCTGGCGGTGCGTCTTGCTGGCCTCTGGGGACACCGGTCCGGTTTGCCCGTGCTGAGGCGCGGCTTGCGTGATACCGATTCCCGCGTTGTCGAAGCGGCTGCAGCGGCGATCGATACGCACCGCTGCGCGGGGCCGATGCGCCCGGGCGAGCGGCTTCAGCAGGCGCGTCCACCTCGCAACGTGGCCCGGATGCGATAGATCGGGCGGCCCTGGCTTTCGTGGTAGGTGCGGATCAGCAGTTCCGCCAGCAACCCGAAACAGAACAGCTGCACGCCCGCGAGGCCCAGCACCACCGCGAGAGTGAGCAGGGGGCGGTTGCCGATGTCTTCACCCATCAGCTTGATCGCCAGCAGATAGGCACTGGCCACCAAACTGCCGGCGATCGCCACCAGACCGCCGAACCCGAACACGTACATCGGGCGGGTGAGGAAGCGCTTCATGAACCAGACCGTGAGCAGGTCCATCAGCACGCGGAAGGTGCGATCGATGCCGTATTTGCTGCTGCCGTATTGGCGGGCGCGGTGATTGACCTTCACCTCCGTGATCCGCGCCCCTTCGATGAAGGCCAGGGCGGGGAGGAAGCGATGCAGCTCGCCGTATAAACGCATGTCGGCCAGCACCTCGCGCCGATAGGCCTTCAGCGAACAGCCGTAGTCGTGGAGGCGCACACCGGTCACGCGCCCGATCAGGCGGTTGGCGATGCGGGAGGGGAGCTTGCGTTGAATCGCCGCATCCTGGCGCTGATGCCGCCAGCCACTCACGAGGTCGTAGCCCTCGCGCAGGGTGGCCAGCAGCAACGGAATATCGGCAGGGTCGTTCTGGAGATCGCCATCGAGGCTCACGATCACCTCGCCGCGGGCCACATCGAAACCGGCGGCCATGGCGGCGGTCTGGCCGTAGTTTTTGCGCAGCAGAACGGCCACCAGTTCGGGGATCTCCCGGCTCAGTCGCTCGAGCACCTCTGCGGTGCCATCGCGGGAGCCGTCGTTCACCAGCACCAGCTCGAAGCGCTCGCCGCTGGGCCGCAACGCCTGGAGCAGTTGTTGCACCAGCTCCGGAACGCTCTCCTCTTCGTTGTAGAGAGGCACCACCACGGAGAGATCGAGAGCGGCGCCGTCCTGATCCGGAGCGATGGCTGAAACGGCGGCGCTGAGGGGCATCCCGAGGTGGAAGAGTAGGGGGCAACCTAGATCGGGCGGTCACGGCTGGAGCCGTTAAGGCAGGGTGCTGCCGTCATGGCAGCGCTCCACGCGCCCGGCGCCGCGCAGTTCCGCCCTGTAATGGCAGGCCACCGGATGCTGATCGCTGGGATGGAGGCTGTCGCAGCCGATGCCGTTGCGGCCGTGCTCGCGGCCGGAGCTGTGCCAGTACTGCCCGCGGCCCCGATGAATCGCCACATGGGTGCAGCGTTGCGGGGTGCCGAAAAAGATCAGATCACCCGGGCGCAGCAGACGGTCGTCACCGGGGCGGACCGCGACCGGCGTGCAGAAACGCTCCTGTTGATAGGCGTCGCGCGGTAGCCAGATGCCAGCGCTTGCAAACGCCGTCTGCACCAGGCCGGAACAGTCGAGATCGGGCCCCAGGGTTCCGCCCCAGAGGTAGTGATTCGGTGCCGCGGCGGCGGCGGCAATCCAATCCAGCACCGCCGGCAATCGCCTGCGGATGGTGTCGGCATCCAGCAGGCGGGGCTGCCAAGCCCCTGTCGACACAGCCTGTCCAGCCAGGTCGGCGAGATTCAGCCAGCAGGGGTAGCCGTCTTCGAGCAGGGTCACCCGCACGCGTCCCTGCCGGATCGCTGCGCCGCTTCCTTGCACCCGAAAGTGACGGCCGGCTGCTGCCTGGGTGGCAAGGCCATCGCCGCTGTCGCGGGCGTAGCCGTTCACAGGCCGCCGCAGTTGCCAGACACTGCCTGGAAGCAGCAGTTCCGGGGCAAGCGGCGTGCCTAAGGTCGGCATGATTCAACAGCCAGTGTGATGGCGTTCTACCGTCCCGACCCGGCGATGCAGGAGCAGCTGGTTGCGCTGCTGCGCCGGTTGGAGGAGGAGGACCGGCCCGGGCTCACCGATCAGGTGGCGATCACCTGGGTGCGATACGACCGGCAGGAGCCTGCTGCCGGCAGTGGCTGGGGGGCGGGTTGGGCCGACCAACGGGTGCTGTATCCCGCCAGCGTGGTGAAGCTGATGTATGCGGTGGCGGTTGAGCACTGGTTGCAGCGTGATCTGTTGCTGGACCACGAGGAACTGCGCCGCGCCCTCCGCGACATGATCGCCGACTCCTGCAATGACGCCACCGGGCTGATCGTTGACCTGCTGACCGGCACCACCAGCGGTCCGATGCTGCGGGGTGAGGCCTGGACCACCTGGCAGCGCCAGCGGCAGTTGGTGAATGACTGGTTGAAGACCCTGGGATGGCCGGAACTGGCGCGGATCAACTGTTGCCAGAAAACCTGGAATGAAGGGCCCTATGGCCGTGAACGTGACTTCTATGGGGCTGCGAATGACAACCGCAATGCCCTCAGCACCGTCGCCACGGCGCGCATGCTGGAAGCGGTGATGACCGATGCGGTGCTGTCGCCACCGGCCTGCCGTCGCCTGCGGGATTTACTGGATCGTTCGCTTGATCCGGCCCAGCGGGCGGCCGATCCGGAGAACCAGGTGGATGGCTTCCTCGGGGAAGGTCTGCCGGAGGGGAGCCGGCTGTGGAGCAAAGCCGGCTGGATGAGCCAGGCGCGCCACGATGCGGCCTGGTGGGTCTCACCGGAGAGACCCGCCAACCTGCTGGTGGTGTTCAGTGAGGGGGCGGATCGGGCGCAGGATCCGAGTCTGCTGCCAACCCTGGCGCGGGAGCTTGCGGCTTTGCACCATGGTGTGCAGTCGAGAGATTGCAAGGAGGCCGCTTGAATTGGATCTGTGAAGCGAAGCGAGCGCTTGGCGTCGCCATGCTCTCGCTTGTTGTCGGCAGTTGCAGCGTCGATTGCGCAGGGAATCACAACAGTTAGTCTTGTCGTGTGGTCGGCGCAATATATGTGTGGAGATCAATGTAGCTATGAGCAAGTCGTAGCGTATGACCGCTTCATGGCTTGCAAAAGGAATCAAGCCAACCCAAGCGAAGAATGTTCAAAGCTGTTGGATATTAAGAGGGTTAGTTATGATTCTCAGAGCTAAAGAAGCTTTCTCTTGATGGCATCTGAACTGATGTGTCGTCCCCGTCGTTTCGTCTCAGGCTTCTGAATGCGATGCTGCTCAACCGCTGCAGCGATCTGCGGGAGCAGCGGCTGAGCCACCAGGCAGCACATGCGTGACCAGATCACCGTTGACCCAGCGGATCACGCCGGAATCCACGTCTGCGATCTGGAACATCGACCACGCCTTCGGATCCCTGGCCCCGCCTTCGCAGTGGATCACCTGACCCATCCACCAGTCCCGCTCCCGGGGCTCTCCCGGCATCGGGTCATGACGCACGATCACCGTCATGCCGGGCTGCAGACCCAGAAACACCGGACGCGCCTCAGCCGGCAGCGGCTTCTGTGGAGGGGAGTGATCAACCGACATTGCGACCAGAACACCTGTTCCAGAGGTTAGGGGGAGTTTTGCGCGCAGGCGATGGCTACAGCAGACCATGACGACGCGGCTTTTGCTAAACAGTTCCGCCATGCAGAACGCCGCTGTTCCGCCCAGTCGCCCCAAGGATATTTGTAGGGTTATGAACGGCATGGATAGATCGTGCGCAGCCTCGATCTATCCATGCCGTTAGCCAGAGCAGGGGAATGCGCGGAGGTTGCCGCCGTGGCTACAATGTGTGCACGTCTGTGGGGAGTAGTGGTGGTCCGAGCGAAGCTGGTCAAAATCGGCAACTCGAGAGGGATACGCCTCGCCAAGCCGCTGCTTGAGGTTGCGGGGCTGGCTGACGAAGTCGACATCGAGGCAGCTCCAGGGGTTCTGACCATCAGGCCCTCTGCTCATCCGAGGGCTGGCTGGGCAGAGGCAGCAGCGTCGTTCGAGCCAGAGGGGCTTCTTGATGAGATGAGCGCTACTCGGTTTGATGATGAAGAGTGGTCATGGTGACTAAGGAACGCGTCTCAAGAGGTGACATCTTCCTTGTCGCGTTGAATCCCACGCGAGGATCTGAAATCAGGAAGACCAGGCCTTGTGTCGTGGTGTCGCCGGACGAGCTGAATACTCACCTTCGAACTTTCATTGTTGCTCCGCTGACAACTGGTGGACATCCATATCCGTTTCGTGTGCGTTGCAAGTTTGACGGCAAAGAAGGACATGTTGTGCCTGACCAGCTGAGGGCCGTAGATGGTGAACGTCTCGTCAAGCGATTGGGGAGTCTGCCCGAGACTACGTTGACTGAGCTGCTGGCTGTTCTTCAGGCGATGTTCGCTGTGTAGAGGCCTTGCTAACACGGCCATGCACCTGACCCTCCCCCTTCATTTTTCCGAGGCCCAGCGAGTTCCCCGATGCAACATCTCTTTGCGATCAGGTGATGGCCAGCGTTCAGCCGCGCAGGAGCACTGTTGGTGCGAGGCGGCAGGCCTCTCTGTTTGTTGATCGATGAGAAGGCGATCAATTGATAATCCCTAGCCGCATGCCAATCACGGCCGCTTCTGTGCGATCTTTGGCGCCTAGTTTGTGCAGCACCCGATTGACGTGATCGCGGGCCGTGACTTGTGCGATCTGAAGTCGTTCGGCAATTTCACGATTGGACAAACCATCAGCGACTAGCGCGATGACTTCCAGTTCTCGCTGAGACAAGTTGTCTCTTGATGCAGATTCCTTGTCCAGACGTTTGACTGCAGCTGGATCTTTGAAGACGCAATCTGAATGGATGGATTGCAGGCAGTGATGCAAGCCACCCTGCCCAATACTCGATTCATCAATAACGTGAACACCACCTGATTTGATTATGGCTTTAAATCCAGATACTCTTTCGTCGTTTTTTAGGATGACAATTAACTGTGCTCTTTTCGCCTTGTCTGACAGCGACTCGATGAAAGTGTTCACTGGGCCGTCTAGGAGGTGGCTCAAGGTGATCACCATCAGGGCTTGATCGTTGGCGGGGATGGAGTGCTGGAGTTGTTTTAATGTTTGGCAGATGCCGATCAGGTTGAGCTCGGGGTGTTGTCTGGCCTGGCTTTTCAATAGGGCTATATATTGATTCGATGTGTTTCCAATTAGGATGTTGAACCGGGTAACCAGTTTCAGAACCTCTCTCTCTCTTTGGATGTCATTAAGATCAAGATTCGGTTTGACCCGGCTGGAATCCTGGCCCCGATCGGACGGATCTGATGGTGCAGGTGCCATGGGTCGATCCGTTGCAGAGCATGATTGGCCAAGATAACTCCTCTCATTCTCATGCCCATGCTGAGTGATCAAGCAACAGGTTCTGTGTTGCCAAATTCAGGGATCGGGCAGCAGGGATGGCATCACCCCACCGCTGCGCCTGCGGTCACTTCCCTTGCGCCGTGTCGGCGGCTTATCCCAGGCCTCGTTTTGAGCAAGCAGCGTCAAGGGTTCAGCAGGCCCACAGTTCGCTGTGAGCCGTCTGAACCCCTGAACTGTTGCAGCAGATCAGATCAGATGAGATCAGATCAGATCAGTGAAGTCTGACATCGAGAAGATGCCATCGCCTCCCATGATCTGGTCGAACTCCGGTGCCCTGTCAGCAACCTCTGAGTAGCTGCTGCCGCCGAGCAGGAGATCGTGAGCTGCAGTGATCAAACTTTGCTCACCAGTGGCGTCGTTGGAGAGCGCCCAGAACATCATTCCGCCCAGCCCTTTTTCTTCGATGTAGGCCGCCTTGCCAGCAATGGTGGCAGTGGTTTCGATGGAACTCCAGATGCCAGTGGATTCGTTGTAAGCGAAAGCGGCTTTGGCATGATCGTCCCAGATGAGGTCATAGGAGCCACTCTCCACGCCAGTGATCAGATCGTTGTAATCGTAATTTCCTTTTTCGAAACTACCTGGAGCCGCTGTCGCATCTCCGTTCTGTTGATACCCGAAGCTGTCGCCAGCTGCCACATTACCCCAGGCCCTGGTGTAGGCAGGTGCTCCAAGCACCACTTTATCCATGGCGACGCCTGCATTTTCGAACTGTTGAATCGCGGTCACCACGTCATAACCACCGGCGTCGCCGGTCATCGCCGCTTGGTGTCCAGTCTGAGACTCCCATCCGCCATGGAAGTCGTAGGTCATCACGTTGTAGAAATCAACGTGTGGATCAATTCCCTCAAGATTGAGATTGGCGAGTTTCTCTGCCCCACCAGCAGTGGCGATGGAGATTTCAATGGAGCGGCCGGTTTCTGCTTCTAAGGCATCAAGTTTGTTGTCCAGCATTTCAAGAGTGAGCTGGAAATTCCTGCCATCCTGATTGCTCACAGCGTTGCTACTCAGTCCACCGCCACCTGGGTATTCCCAGTCAAAATCAACCGTGTTGAAGAAGTCGTAGTACTCCAGGTGATCAATGATCGAATCGGTGAAGCTCTCCCGTCCAGCGGCGTCATCAAGGTTGGTGCTGAAGTTGCCCGAAAGGGTCCAACCACCGATGGCAAAACCAATGTTGAGATCGGGATTGAGTTCGCTGAGGCGACGCAGTTGATTGAGATTACCGGCATAGAGCTTTTCCCAAGCGTCCTTGTCAGCTCCGCTCCAGGCGTTGTCATCAAGGAAGAGATCACCATCGGCGGTGAGGCTGAGACTGCGGCCGGCTCCTGCCGCGAAGTGGGCATCAACGGAAGCGATTTTTTCGGCACTGGTGCTGCCCGCGGCGTTGAAGTTCCCTTGCCACTGATCCGTCCAGGTGTAGTCGGCCTGGTTGTCGACCAGGTAGGTCTTGCGTTCTTCACTGAGGGCCTGCCAGTCTTGTGCTGTGAAGGTGCGGCGGATGCCCCCTTGGGAATCAAGGTAGGTGTCAGCCCTGGCCGTCACCACGACAGAACCTGCTGAACTTGAGCTGAGGACAAAGTTGCCGCCTTCTGTATAGATGGCTTGTTGCTCTTGGCTGAGGCTATCCCAGTCTTGGCGTGAGAATGTGCGGCTGACCAGTTGGTCGGGCTGGGAGAAGGTTTTTTCGTAGGCCGCCCATGGATCATGGATACCGAGTTCACCTGGGACGTTGCTGTTCATGCCCTGATAGTTGTCCTGTACCCAACCACCGGGCAGCACATTGAGATCGCTTGACATGGAAGGCATGTCTTCTTCTGTGGGAGTGATGCCAAAGAAGCTATAGTTGATATGGGTGAGCTCATCGGCATTGATATCTGCGACGCGGAAATCGCGTCCGTAGATTCCCCATTCTTCGAAATAAGCCACCACGCGCATGGGATCGGAGCTCGAGCCGGAGTCGGAGTCGGAGCCGGAGTCGGAGTCGGAGTC
>Ga0213858_10000338_pt1 | contig 22659 bp, 25 predicted proteins | sample PICome_FD_160122 | JGI IMG/M metagenome (GOLD analysis project Ga0213858, IMG submission 160122) | Coastal seawater microbial communities near Pivers Island, North Carolina, United States - PICO245 | ecosystem: Environmental > Aquatic > Marine > Coastal | place: USA: North Carolina | collected... | reverse complement strand
TAAAAAAAGAATCTACCGCCTGAGGTTCCAAGGTTTCCAGAAGGTAACGCACCCCAGGTTGGTCGGTCGGTACTAAAAAATCGCCAGCCTTCAATACCACGGTCTCGCTACTGCTGGTCACTTGGGTGTTGTAATGCAAATAATGTCCTTCATAGGGGTTTTGCGCACTTTGATAGTCCTTAATGTGGTATATCTCTGCATTGACCTTAAGGCCCTCTGGCAGTTCAATCAGGCTAATGTCATTGTCCTTGAGTCGTTCGATGACTCGGTCAAAGGCACGAGGGATGCCATAATGCTCAGGAATAAGGACAGAATCTTGGGCCAGGTAAGTGTCAAAGTATGGAATGGTTTTGGTGTAAGGCGCCGTTCTGTCATAGCTAAGTCTTTGTTTTCCAGTTATTTCACTTTTTAAGTACTGAGCGGCATAACCCTTAAATTCTATCGGACGACTTTCAGTGCGATCCACTTGCCAGTTTAAGGGGTAGTGATCACCTGAATGATACAATTGCCGATCATGGGCTTTATTGTTCACGATTTCCTCCAGATGATTTTGGCAAAGATCCACCAGGTTTTGCATCAGGGCATAAGTCCCATTGACGCGATCTTGGTAAGGCTTGAGCATGTGGGTTTCCACCATCATGCCTAAGGTTTGAAAAAGGGTGGTGTATCCTGTGGAGTAACGCGGGTGGTCCATGAATTGCGTAAAGCCGGTCTCTGGGCTTCGATTAAAGACATTGACATAGGGCGTTATGGGCCAATTATTTTGGGCCAAAACTTGTTCTAGCTCAGGAGTAAAGACCGATTGCATGAATTGACCAAGCGCTCCATCGAGTTTGTTGTGCTGGGTCATTAAATGCGTGAGCGTATATTGATAATCAGCCCCATTGCTCACGTGGTTGTCGACAAAAACGATGGGGTCAAGCCAGTGAAATAAATGACTGAAAGCCAGCGCATTTTTAGTATCGGCCTTGATAAAATCACGGTTCAAATCGTAGTTTTTGGCGTTGCCCCTAAAACCATAAGACACTGGGCCATTTTGATTGGTGCGTGTGGTCGAATTGCGATTCAGGGCGCCCCCGATATTGTAAACCGGAATCACAGCCACCGCGAAATCTTTTGGACCGTTTTCTGGGTATAAGGCCCAGTCACGCAGAAGCATCATGCTTGCGTCGATGCCGTCACTCTCCCCGGGATGAATGCCATTATTGACCAGGACCACCGGGATCTCTGGCCGTTTATTCATTTCAATTCTCGGACTTCCCTTGGGTTGATAAATCACTAAATGTAAGGGTTCACCACTGTCTGTAGTGTCCCCCTGATGCAGGCTTATCTGCTCAAAATGAGTGCTCAGTTGTCGATAATAATCGATCACTTGTGGGTAAGTAGCAGTCTCCTTGCCTTGGGAGGTCTCAAAAATCGTCGTCCAGTTTTGCTTGTGGTTTTGCGGTGCGTCTTGACAGGCGCTCAGCACACCAAGCATCAGACCGACAACGAAATATGAGCCGCGAAGATTCATGACGTGCTTAACCGTTCATCGAGATCAAGAATTCTTCATTGTTACGCGTTTGTTTGATGCGATCATTGATGAATTCCATAGCCTCTACTGGATTCATATCGGCTAAGTATTTTCGCATGACCCACATGCGTTGGATGACTTTTTCATCTAAGAGCATGTCATCTCGACGCGTACTGGATGAGGTAAGATCGATGGCTGGGAAAATTCGTCGATTGGAGATTTTACGATCCAATTGTAATTCCATATTACCCGTACCCTTGAACTCTTCAAAAATAACTTCATCCATTTTTGATCCCGTCTCGGTCAGCGCCGTGGCGATGATACTCAATGAACCTCCGTTTTCTATATTTCGGGCAGCACCAAAGAATCTTTTTGGTTTGTGTAAGGCGTTGGCATCGACTCCACCGGATAGAATTTTTCCACTGGCAGGTTGGACGGTATTGTACGCTCGGGCCAAACGTGTGATGGAGTCCAATAAAATGACTACATCGTGGCCGCACTCGACCAGTCGCTTGGCTTTATCGATCACAATATTGGCCACGCGAACGTGTTCTGAGGCCTCTTTGTCAAAGGTTGAAGCCACAACTTCACCCTTGACGTTGCGCTGCATATCGGTTACCTCCTCTGGACGCTCGTCAATCAATAAAATGATTTGATAAACCTCTGGATGATTGGCCGCAATGGCATTGGCAATGTCCTTGAGCAACATGGTTTTACCTGTCTTGGGTTGCGCCACGATCATGCCTCGTTGGCCTTTTCCAATGGGTGCAAATAAATCGATAATTCGGGTCGAAACGGTGCTTTGTTTGTCCGCTAAATTGAATTTTTCGTCCGGGAATAGCGGTGTGAGGTGTTCAAAAGAAACACGGTCACGCACCACATTAGGGCTAAGCCCGTTAATCTTACTCACTTTAATCAGTGGGAAATACTTTTCGCCTTCTTTTGGCGGGCGCACCTCGCCCAAAACAGTATCTCCAGTTTTTAAACCAAAGAGCCTAATTTGACTCTGAGAGACATAAATGTCGTCTGGAGAGGATAAATAGTGGTAGTCGCTGGATCGCAAAAACCCGTATCCATCTTGCATGATGTCGAGTACACCTTCGCTTTCTATGATGCCGTCAAATTCATACTCTGGCTCTCTGTAGCGATTTCTCGTATCTCGGTTACCGTTGTTTTTGTCGTGACCAACTCTTTGTTTGTTCTGATGTCCTTTGCGCTGGTGTCCACCGTTTTTTTGATTTTGATTGTTCGCGGCTGGACCCTTGTCTTGCTCGTTTTTATCGCTGGCATTTGACGCAGGATCATTTTGATTTTTTTGTGGGTTTGAGGGCGTATTTTTCTCGCCGTCATTGGCTTTAGGCCCTTGGTCGCTAGACTTGTTTCTATTGTTCTGACCACGCGTGTTTCGGGGCTTGCGCTGATTATCACCGCGAGGGTTTTGTCGACGATCTTCGCGTTTTTCCCCATCTGATGAAGTCGATTCTTGGTCCTCTTTTTTGGCAGGTTTTTCGACTTTAGTCGAGGTCAGGTTTTTCACTGCGCCAGGGTTGGCGGCTTGGTAATCGAGAATTTGATAAACCAAGTCTAATTTTTTTAAACTACGGTACTTGGGAACACCGAGTTCTTTTGCTAAATCCTGAAGCTCAGGCAGCTTTTTTTCTTTCAATTCAGAAATTTCTAACATGTATTAAATAATTGGTGTAAATGGATCAATGGATTGTTATAAAACTGATCGCAAAAAATTTGTTGAAGAATTACTAACCTTATGATAAAGAGGTTAGCAGTAGTGGGACAATTATACGACATTATTTTGAATTGCGGCAGGATTTTTTTCGAAAAGAAAGTTTATTTTTGTCCCCACAAATGATCCAGAATCAATGATTCAACGCGTTCAAAGCCTTTATCTACTCGGAGCTCTATTAGCCAATGTGGCCTACTACTTTATGGGTCAGACAAATGGGGCATCCGGCCAAAATCAATGGTCCTTGGATTCTGTTGAAGTCACCCTTGAAATGGTGCTCATGGTTTTGATCGTTTGGTCAATTTTTAAATTTAAACAGAGATTGCACCAGTTTGTGCTGAATCGTCTGTCAATCATATTAAACTTTGTATTAGTGGGCGTTTTCGCTTATCAGTCGCTAAGCTTACCCGGAGAGACCTCGGTTTCGCAGAAGGGTATTGGGGTTGTTCTTCCCATCATTTCTATCGTTTTTTTAGTGCTGGCCAATAAGGCCATCAAAAGGGATGAGGACCTCGTAAAATCTGTCGATCGATTGCGCTGACACCGGTTAGTATATCTATTAGTGCAAAAGACCCTCAAAATATGCCATTTTGGGGGTTTTTTATCGCTTGTACTCGAGCACCTCTAAGTCTTGAATCTGTCCCTGATTGAGGTTGAATCTCAACATGGTCCTGACTTGGTGAAAGCCGTGCCGCCCAATGGCCCCAGGATTCATGTGCAGATGTCCGTGACTTGGATCACGCATGACCTTTAAAATGTGGGAATGGCCACATATGACCAAATCGGGCCGCTGTTTTTCAATGGCCTTTCTCGTCATGGTGTTATATCGCCCTGGATAGCCTGCGATATGGGTTATATAAACTTTAACGCCATCGCAAATAAAGCACAACTCCTTTGGAAATTCAGAACGAAGATCGGACCCATCAATGTTGCCGTATACGGCTTTAACGGGCCCTGTTTTTTTCAATTGCTCTGTAACCTCTATTTGACCGATGTCCCCAGCATGCCAAACCTGGTCGACTTCGGCAGCTCGCTTCAGGATCACCGGGTCCAAATGACCGTGAGTGTCGCTCAATAAAAGGATTTTGGTCATGGCATAAAGTTAGCCCAATATTTGGCATGGGGTACAAAGGGCAGCGACAATATTTGTAAATTTGTGGTCCAGCGGGAAAACATGAGGTACTTTATTGAATTGGCGTATCAGGGAACGGCTTACAGCGGATGGCAGCGCCAACCCAATGCCATGAGCGTCCAACAGAGGGTAGAAGAGGCGCTGAGTACACTGTTAAAAAGTCAAATTAGTATCGTGGGTGCGGGCCGCACTGATGCTGGCGTTCACGCCCGCCAAATGTTTGCACACACACAGATCGATGCGGCCTTTGACCCTAATGGTTTAACGGATCGACTCAATAGTTTGTTGCCTCAAGACATTGCCATTGAGCGCATTTTTCCCGTCCCCGACCAGGCACACGCTCGCTTTGATGCCACGGCGCGTACTTATGAGTATTGGGTGTGTTTAGGAAAAAAACCTTTCCTGAACGATCGGGCTTATGCCTTGTTTAAGGCGCCAAATTTTGATTTGATGAATCAAGTGGCTTTGACCATGCTCGAGCATCAGGATTTTGAGTGTTTTTCCAAATCGAAAACCGATGTAGCCACCTATCTGTGCCAAGTTACCCATGCCCAATGGACCCAGCGCGGCGATGTCTGGGTGTTTACCATTAGAGCCGATCGATTTTTACGTAACATGGTGCGTGCGGTTGTGGGCACCCTATTGGAGGTCGGCTTTGAAAAAATGGATGCAGAAGGATTTCAAAAGGTATTGGCCAGTAAAAACAGATCTGCTGCCGGCCCCTCGGTCCCGGGACATGCCTTATATTTGTCAAAAATTGACTATCCAGAGGGTATTTTGCCCTAACACCACTGCATATGGCCAAAAACGGTACTGCTTTTGATTTTAGGCTGTTCAAGCGGCTGTTGACCTTTACTCGGCCCTATCGAGGTACGTTTGCTTTTGTGGCTTTTGCTGCAGTGGGCTTGTCGGTTGCGGGATTATTGGGTCCAATTTTCCTCAAAAACACCATCGATCTGGGGATGCTGCCCAAGGATTATGCCCTGATGGTCTTCTACATTTCACTCATTATATCGGCCCTGGTGCTAGAGGTGATTTTTCAGTTCAGTTTCATTTATTACGCCAATTGGTTGGGTCAAACGGTCATTAGAGATTTACGCCTTCAGCTTTTTGGTAAAATGATGCGTTTTAAAATGTCCTATTTTGACAAAAGTGCTGTAGGACGACTCACCACACGGACGGTCAATGACATTCAGACCATCGCCAGTATTTTTAGTGAGGGATTGTTTACCATCGCAAGTGATCTGCTTAAAATGTTGGTCATTGCAGGATACATGCTCTATGAGAGTTGGCAGTTGGCGCTGATCTCATTTTCTATTCTGCCCGTATTGCTTTACGCCACAAGGGTGTTCCAAAGAGCCATGAAGAGTGCCTTTGAAGACGTTAGAAATCAGGTGGCAAACCTCAATACGTTTGTTCAGGAGCGCATTACCGGGATGAAAATTGTTCAAATATTTGTGCGTGAAAAAACCGAATATGACACCTTTGTCAAGATCAATCAGGAGCACAAAAGGGCTTGGATTCGAACGGTTTGGTACAACAGCATCTTTTTTCCGATTGCCGAGATCTCTGGATCGGTCGCACTGGGTTTAATTGTTTGGTATGGCGGCATGAATGTCATGCCCGCGGGCGTGATCGATGATTCGGGCTTGACCCTGGGTTTGATTACGGCCTTTGTCCAGCTGAGTCAAATGCTGTTTCGTCCTTTGCGGATGATTGCGGACAAATTCAACACCCTACAAATGGGGATGGTGGCCGCCAATCGGGTTTTTGGGATTTTAGACATCCAGGCGAATCTTCCTGATACGGGCCTTCAAGCCCCAAAAGAGATAAGTGGCAATATCGAATTTTCAAAGGTTCATTTTGGGTATAATCCAAAAGAACCGGTCATTCGAGACATTAGTTTTTCAGTTCCTGCTGGTCAAACCATTGCACTGGTTGGGGCTACTGGTGCGGGAAAATCGACCATCATCAACTTGTTGTCCCGATTTTACGAAATCGACCAAGGTCAGATCACCATCGATGGAATCTCCATTAAGGAGTACACCCTTGCAGGCCTGCGTCAACATATCGCTGTAGTCTTGCAAGATGTGTTTTTGTTTGCCGATACCATTTTAAACAACATTACATTGGGGGATCCAATCATTTCTGAGGCCATGGTCATTGAAGCGGCTAAGGAAATTGGTGTCCACGATTTCATCAGCAGTCTACCTGGAGGCTATCATTACAACGTTAAAGAGCGAGGGTCCACCTTGTCCTCTGGTCAGCGACAGCTCATCGCGTTTTTAAGAGCCTTTGTCAGCCGCCCAAGTGTGTTAATTTTGGACGAGGCGACTTCCTCTGTGGACAGTTATTCTGAGGAGCTCATCCAAAACGCTACGGATCGCATCACTCAAGGTCGTACCTCGATCGTCATTGCGCATCGTTTGGCAACCATTCAAAAGGCCGATCAAATTTTAGTTATGGAAGCGGGGAAAATAGTGGAGCGCGGGCGTCACGCAGAATTGATAAAAAAGTCAGAGGGGCACTACAAAGGCTTGTATGAGGTTCAATTCATGAACGCATCAGCATCGACTACTCACTGAGATCCTTGGCCAGAATTTTTTCCAGCTCATCTTGATCTTTAAATAAGACAAAATCGCCATCTTTTAAGTAGGAAATCTGGCCACTCTCTTCTGAAACGACCAAACATACCGCATCGGTTTTTTCGGTTATGCCGACCCCAGCGCGGTGTCTCAACCCAAATCGTGCCGGTAAACTGGTTTCGTTTGAGACCGGTAAAATCACTCTGGTGGCGGTAATGGTATTGTCCTCGATGATCAGTGCACCGTCATGCAGCGGGCTATTTTTATAAAATATGCTCTCCAAAATGGGCTGATTGACCTCGACAGCCATGGCATCTCCTGTGCTTTTAACAAACTCCAAACTGTTGTTGCGTTGGAGCACGATGATGGCGCCAGTTTTGGATTGACTCATCTTCTTGCACGCTTTTAAAATGGCGCTGATGTCCGTATTAAAGGTCGTGGTGGGCTTTAATTGGAATCGCTGTAATAATTTTCTTCTGCCTGAAAAGTTTGTGGTACCCAACATCAACAAAAATTTTCTGATCTCCTGCTGAAACACCACAATCAAGGCAAACATTCCAACCCCGAGAAATCCGCCGAGAATTCGGCTTAACAGCTGCATTTCGAGAAATTCGGTCAGCTTCCAAGTGGCGTAGACCATGACGATTCCGATAAATATATTGATAGCAACCGTTCCTTTGACCAGGCGATAAAGGTAAAACAACAAAAACGCCACCAATACGATGTCGACGATGTCTAAAATCCTGATGTCAAATAATTCCAAGGGCTATTGATTTTGAGTTAAAGGTACTCAATTTTTTAGGGCTTTAATCAGGCGAATGGCCTCTGTGGCCTGAAGCACATCGTGCACTCTAAGGATGTTTGCTCCTTTAATTAAGGCGATGGTATTGGCCACGCTCGTCCCGTTTAGCGCGTGATCCGGCTGTGTTTCGAGCAATCGATAAATCATTGATTTTCTCGACAGCCCCACCAAAATGGGCACCTCTAAGAGTTTGAGATGCTCTAAATGATTCAGCAAAGTATAATTTTGCTCAAGGGTTTTGGCAAAGCCGAAGCCTGGATCTGCGATGAGATCGTTCAGTCCTAATGCGCGCAGTTGCTTTAATTTTTTAGCCAATTCTTGAGTCACTTCCAAGACCACATCCTCATATTGGGTGAGCTGGTTCATGGTCTGTGGGGTGCCGCGCATGTGCATAAAAATGTAAGGGACTTGGTGTTTGGCGGCTACCTTTGGCATCTTTGGGTCGCGATCACCGCCAGAGATGTCATTGATCATGCAAGCGCCAGAGGCGATGGCCCTATCAGCCACCTCACTTCGAAAGGTGTCGATCGAGATAAGGCACTCTGGAAATCGTTTGGATATGGCCTCAATGGCCGGAATAACCCTGTTTAATTCTTCTAAGGAAGCCACATCATCGGCCCCCGGTCTGCTGCTGTAACCACCCACATCAATAAAGTCTGCACCCTGCTGTATCATTGTTTCTACTTGGGTCAGAATCGAGTGCTCGTCCTTGTATTTACCGCCGTCAAAAAAGGAGTCTGGGGTGAGGTTTAAAATGCCCATGACACGAGGCTCAGAGCAGTCGATAAGTTGGCCGCGGCAATTGATGGTCATGGTATTTTTTAAATTGATTAATTTGAGCGAAATTTACGCAAAATCTAAGATAAACATGTCCCATACCGCAAAACAGTACGATGACGTGGTTCGCCAATGTCGCGACTTATTCACCAAGAAAATGCGGGATTACGGCAGTGCCTGGCGAATATTACGATTGCCATCATTGACTGATCAAATTTTCATCAAAGCCCAGCGCATTCGTGGATTACAGCAAAATAAAGAGCGTCGAGTGGATGAAGGAGAGGTTTCTGAATTCATCGGCATTATAAATTATTGCACCATGGCCCTGATTCAGCTCAACAAGGGCGTAGTGGAGCAACCTGATTTGAATCTAGAGCAGGCCACGGCACTTTATGATGAGCAGTTACAGCAAACTAAAAATTTGATGTTGGATAAAAATCACGATTACGGCGAAGCGTGGCGTGATATGCGGGTGAGTTCTTTGACTGATTTAATCATTCAGAAGCTTTTACGGGTCAAACAAATTGAGGATAATCAAGGAAAAACTCTGGTCAGCGAGGGCATTGACGCCAATTATCAAGACATGATTAATTACAGTGTTTTTGCGTTGATTCATTTGGGGATCTCTGACCGTGATCCGAACAACTAATCAGGATTTTATGACATTAAGACGCATCATTACCGGATTTAGTCAAGTATTTGTTGGGGTGTTGTTCATCATCAGCGGACTGATTAAACTCAATGATCCAGTCGGATTTTCATTTAAGCTACAAGATTATTTTGCTCCAGAAGTTCTGGACTTAGATTTTCTGTCACCCTATGCCTTAATGTTGGCCGTTATGGTGGTCCTAGTGGAGGTAATCTTGGGGGTCATGTTGCTTTTGGGGTATGCCAAAAAACTGACCCTTTGGAGTTTGATGGGCATGATCGTGTTTTTCACGTTTTTGACCTTTTATTCCGCCTATTTTAACAAAGTGACCGATTGTGGTTGTTTTGGGGACGCCTTAAAACTTACCCCTTGGGAATCCTTTACTAAAGATGTGGTGCTTTTAGTGCTCATCGCTTGGTTGATTTGGCAAGAATCACTGCTTTATACCGCAGGGACCCAATTGATGCGAAGTGGCTTGGTCTTGCTGGCGTCCATAGCCTCTTTGGCCTTTGGATATCAAGTATTAATGCATTTACCTACGGTGGATTTTCGGCCCTATAAAATAGGGGCCAACATCGCTCTTGGGATGAGTGTCCCTGCTGATGCCCCGCCACCCATTATCGAATACCGCTGGCAATTTGAGGGACCTGAAGGCTCCTTTGAACTAGTTAACACCACGGGTCGAACTCCAGCAGCTGAGGGCGCTGAATTGATCGGGGTAGAAACGGAGTTTATTAGACCGCCCTATGAGCCGCCCATTCACGATTTTAGTATGGAGCGCGATGGGATGGATTACACGCAGGAGTTTTTACAAACGCCCAAATTATTGATTGTGGTGGCTTATAATTTAGCGGTATCTGAAACTGCGGGCTTGGGGGTTTTGAACCAGACGGTGAGCCGTGCTCGTGCTGCGGGTTACCGCGTGATTGGGCTTTCCGCCTCTGGGCAAGAGGAAGTGACTCAATATCAAGCAGAGTTCGGTTGGGATCTTGACTTTTACTTTTGTGACATGACCACCCTTAAGACCATTGTGCGCAGTAACCCTGGGCTTATTACCCTGAAATCAGGCACCATTACTCAAAAGGCGCATTGGGGTGACGCAAAAGAATTAAAATTCAATTAAGTGCTTCGATATACCCTAAAAAAGTTGGCTTATGGCGTGTTGACGCTTTATGGTGTGGTCACGGTAATTTTCTTTTTGTTTCATTTTCTTCCCGGTGATCCAGCGCGCATGATGTTGGGTCAAAACCAAAGTGCTGACCAGCTTGCCGCGGTCAATAAAAAATACGGTTTTGACCAGCCCTTGAGCACGCAGTATTGGTGTTATCTCAATGACCTATCCCCAATTTCGTGGCACAGCACAGCAGAGGGGGATTTTACGCATTACCGGGCTCAAGATTACGGGGGTTGGATTTTAAGACAATCCGATGCAGGGGTCTTGGTTTTAAAGGCGCCCTATTTGCGTGACTCTTTTCAAAAAAGCGGAAAAAAAGTAACACAAGTCATTGCAGAGACCCTGCCGAACACGGCTATTTTGGCGGTTAGCTCCATTACACTAGCCATGCTTTTAGGGCTATTGCTGGGGGTGATTTCCGTTTGGTATAAAGATCGATGGTTGGATCGCTTTATCCAAATGATCAGTACTGTAGGAATGAGCGTCCCTTCGTTTTTTAGTGCCATTTTATTCGCCTGGTTTTTTGGGTATGTTTTGCATGAGTACACCCATTTGAATATGACCGGAAGTTTGATTGAGGTGGATGACTTCGGAGAGGGAACCTACATTGCTTGGAAAAATTTATTATTGCCCGCTGTTGTTTTGGGTATTCGACCCATCGCGGTTGTCACCCAGCTCATGCGTAATTCGCTTTGGGAGCAAATGCAGTTGGATTACATCCGTACCGCTAAGGCCAAAGGACTCACCACTTGGGCCATTCTTTGGAAACACGCCATGAAAAACGCACTCAATCCTGTAGTGACGGCCGTTTCTGGGTGGTTTGCCTCCATGCTCGCTGGTGCGGTATTCGTGGAATACATTTTTGGCTGGAATGGTTTGGGAAAAGAGATTGTAGATGCTTTAAATACCTTAGATTTGCCTGTGATTATGGGTGCCGTTTTGGTCATTGCTACGCTCTTTATCGCGATCAACATTATAGTGGATTTGATATACGGTTGGCTCGATCCCAGAATTGCTTATAATTGATGGCGATGGGCTAGAGACCGATGAATGAATTGAAAACTTTTTGAAATAAAACTTATGAGAAATAGAATTGTTGCTGGAAATTGGAAAATGAATTTGGATCATGCTCAAGCCAAAACACTAACCCAGGAAATCGCTCAGGTCTTGGGTGATTTGCCGCAGAACCAAAGGGTAATGGTTTGCCCACCGAGCATTCACCTAAACACTGTTGCGGCCATCGCTTCAGAGGCTGATGGACTCGAAGTTGGGGCTCAAAATATGCATCAGGCGGCCTCAGGGGCTTATACTGGAGAAATTTCTGCGGGCATGCTAAAAAGCTACGACATCCGTTCGGTTCTATTGGGACACAGCGAGCGTCGCGAATATTTTCATGAGGACAGCGCTTTGTTGCGCCAAAAGGTTGATGCCGCGCTTGAAAATTCTCTTGAGGTGATCTTTTGTTTTGGTGAACAATTAGCACAACGCGAGAACGACACCCATTTTGAGGTGGTTTCTGCTCAGCTCAAAGATGCCTTGTTTCACTTGACAGCAGACCAGTGGTCTAAAATCGTTTTGGCTTATGAACCTGTTTGGGCCATTGGTACTGGTCGAACGGCGACTCCTGAGCAGGCCCAAGAAATGCATGCACACATCCGCAGTTTTGTAAGGGATCAGTACGGTGATTCATGCGCGGATCAGCTCAGTATCCTTTATGGGGGCAGTGTCAAACCCAACAATGCCGCAGAGATTTTTGGACAGCCTGACGTGGATGGAGGTCTTATCGGGGGTGCTTCCCTAAAAACGGAGGACTTTTTGGCCATTGTCGCTGCCATGCAATGAGTCAGGTCTACCTCGAAATAAACGCTCAAGTCACCCCGACTGCGCCCTGGTCTGATGTCTTAATCGCCACACTAGGGGATGCGGGCTTCGAGAGTTTTGTCACTACCGAGACGGGGTTTTTGGCCTACATTGCAGCTACAGACTACGACCGGGATAAAACTCAAGGTCTTCTGGACCGATATCAGGATCAATGTCAGGTGAGTTTCACAGAGACTGAAATCGCTCCTACAAATTGGAATGCGGACTGGGAAAAGAACTTTTCTCCCATCAGTGTGGGTGAACGAATCCATGTTAGGGCCCCATTTCATCCGGCACAAGGTTTTGAATACGAAATTATTATCGAACCCAAAATGTCCTTTGGGACGGGTCATCACCAAACGACCCACCTGATGTTGGAACATTTGCTCAGTTTGGATCAAAAAGATTTAGCTGTTTTGGACATGGGCAGTGGTACAGCAGTCTTGGCCATTTTGGCGTGCATGCGTGGGGCCAAAAAAGCTACGGCCATAGACATTGACCCGTGGTGTGGAGAAAATGGCTTGGAAAATGCCCATCGCAATGGCGTTCAGAACATCGAGGTAGTGGTAGGTACTGCAGAGCAGTTGCCTCGAGAACCGAGTTTTGACCTAATTCTGGCCAACATTAACCGAAACGTTCTGTTACAGGATCTCCCGGCTTACGTGGCCTGCCTTCGCTCAGGTGGAACGGTTTTACTCAGTGGTTTTTACACCGAAGATTTAACGTCCATCATAGCGGTTTGTGAGGGCTGTGGAATGACCTATGTTACGCACAGCACAAGGGACTCATGGGTTGCAGCAAAATTTATATTTTTGTGATATGGCACAAGAAACCAAGACCAGTCCATCGGCTAAAACTGAGGTTCTCATCGACGCGGAACACCAGATCATTTTGTTTAATGACGAGGTCAATACTTTCGATCATGTGATCAAAACTCTAGTGGCCGTATGTCAACACGATCCCCTTCAAGCTGAACAATGTGCCCTATTGGTGCATTTTAAGGGAAAATGTGCGGTGAAATCTGGAGCTTACGCAGACTTAGTACCTCGTTGCAGTGCCTTGCTGGACGCCGGTTTGAGTGCTGAGATAATTTGATTTTTTTGGTTGCCTTTACTGGTGATTTTTTTATATTTGCCACCCAATAAGGCCTCGTGGCGCAACTGAATAGCGCATCTGATTACGGCTCAGAAGGTTGCAGGTTTGAATCCTGCCGAGGTCACGAATAAATAACACAATGAGAAAAAACGCCAAGCTTGCTTGAGCGTTTTTTTGTTTGTGTTATTTTCAGAGCGGAGCTCTGTCAGGAAATCTAATCCTGCCTTCCACCAAAAGTCTACTGATATTTCATGTATGATCATCATATAATTAATAACTTGTAAGGGTAAATTAACGTCAAGAACCTTCAATATCCATGACCAGAAAGGCCTTTTTAAACTATTCTGCACTGGCAGCGGCCAGCCTCATAACTCCCTCATTTATGACAAACTCTAAACACTACACTTTGGGGCTTGGATTGTTTTCAGTGCCTCGAGGATTAAATGACGATCTGAAAGGAACCCTGGACATGCTAGCCTCTATTGGGTTCCAAGAATTAGAAGTTTTTGGGCCTTATGCCTTTACTAATGAAAAAACAAAACAAGAGTGGGCCGTCACTTCTCAAATGTTGGGTTTTAACTCAAGTGGATTCTATGGCCATACTCCTGAGGATTTTAGTTTAATGGTTAAAGATCGCGGCATGCGCATTCCTTCTATGCATACGGATATTGAAACCCTACAACACAACATGTCTGAATTAGCTCAGGCTGCGCGAAAGATTGGTGCAACCTATGTTGTTTTACCCGCCTTACCCGAGGCGTATCGAACAAACATCGACGCCTACAAACGCAGCGCCGATCTCTTCAATGAGATTGGTAAAAATGCTCGTGAAGAAGGCATTCGTTTTGGCTATCACAACCACGGATACGGATTAAAACCCTGGGGAGAAGTAAGGCCGATCGATATTATCCTCGATCAAACCGACCCTGACTTAGTATTTTTTGAAATGGATTTGTTTTGGACCACCGCTGGTGGTATTGATCCTGTTGAATTATTGGACAAACACCCTAATCGATACAAATTGCTTCACATTAAAGACATGAAGCCGATAACGGAATTTGAAGGCGACGGCTCAAACCCGCAAGAATGGTATGGTTTATTTCCCAACATGACTTCCTGCGGTCAAGGTGATATTGATTTAGAGGGCATCATTAAAACCAGTAAAAAAAACGGGGTCGAACATTACTTTGTTGAACATGATATGGTACAGCAACCTGAAGTGGCGTTAAAAGAGAGTTTCAATTATATTAAAAACATCAGTTAAGACTCATGGTAAAGTATAATCCGAAAGATTGGTTCAGTTTAATTTTCGAATTTCATAAAAGCGACACCCTAAGGAAGCTCATTTATATCCTTCTTATTTACGGAGTCTATGCGAGCTTAATTGTTTTTTTTGAACGATATAACCCTACGTTTAAAAGCACCATCGAAATCCATTCGCTTCTGGGTTTTGTGCTTGGATTGTTGTTGGTTTTCAGGACAAATACGGCCTATGATCGGTGGTGGGAAGCCCGGAAATTACTGGGTGCATTGGTAAACACTTCGAGGAATCTAGCCTTGAAGGTAAATTCTTTTTTACCCGAAAACGAAGGGAATAAAAAAACACTATTTGCTCAGCAAATCAGTAATTATTGTTATTCAATGAAAAATCACTTGAGAGATCAAAGAAAGATTGAGGAACTTGAACTGGGCGATGATTTAACAGAAAAGGAGCTTCATTCCATTAATCACATTCCCAATTATATTGCTCAGAAAATTTACACCTATACTAAAGACATGTATGAAAAGAAATACGTCACCGACAACATATACCTTACCCTGGACGAACAGGTGAAACAATTTACAGACATCGTTGGGGGCTGTGAGAGAATTAAGAAAACACCAATTCCTTATTCGTATAATCTTTTTCTCAAAAAATTCATCTTTGTATACACGATGACCCTGCCGTTAGGGCTTGCTACGAGATTCGATTACTGGTCGATTCCGCTGTCAATTTTTGTGCTTTACATACTTTGTAGTTTGGAAATTTTAGCGGCCGAAATAGAAGATCCATTTGGAGAGGATGCCAATGATCTGCCCGTGGACGATATTTGTGCGACCATCAAAAGAAATACAGCAGATATTCTGGATTGAATAGCTCCGTGTTAGGAGCAAAGTTGTGTTTACTCAAATAAAAGAGTTTCTAGGTCCTCTTTTGAAAATTTATCAAGTATTTCACTAGGATGGATTTGCAGTCCGGCGCACAGTTTAAGAAAGACTTCAAGGGATATTCTGTTTTCGCCTTTTTCGATCACGCCGACATAATTTCGGCTCAATCCACAAGCGTAAGCCAACGATTCTTGTGATATTTTTTTTGAAATTCTCATCGCTTTGAGCTCACTAGCGATTGGTTTCATGATTCAGGGCTTTTAGAAATTTTTAACACTTTCAATATTAAAAATACTTTTTGTCTTTATTCACCACTATGGTGTGGGTTACCGCTGTAGGGGTGCATGACCTGCCTTTTCTCCTGCTTTCGCTATCTGTGTATATTCGCCGAGTTTTTATAATTTTAGTGCATTAGGTTCCTCTATCAAAAGATTACATTATGAAGGCTTTTTTGAAAAATTTAGGCGCACTTTTTCTGGGCGCAGTTCTTGGTGCTCTTGTCAACAGCGCCATTATTTGGCTTCAGCCCTACATCGTGCCATTACCCCAGGGCTATGATCCCAACGATCTGGAACAGATCAAAGTCGCTATGAAGTCTTTCCATTGGACCCATTTCATTATGCCCTTCTTGGCCCATGGCCTTGGCACATTAAGTGGGGCTTATGTGACGGCACGTTTGGCAGGGAGCAGACCTCTTTTTATGGCGATGGCTATATCCGTTATATTTCTTCTTGGAGGAATCCAAATGGTGCTTTTGCTTCCTGCGCCATTGTGGTTTGAGATTGTCGATTTAACCCTAGCGTATCTCCCTATGGGTTGGCTGGCTTATTATATTGGCGTGCACCACAATCCTACTAGGGCCGCTCAATAATCAGCTTTTGACTTTCTTGTTGATTATCCCCACTTAGAAGTACCCAATAGAATCCCTCAGGCAGTGATGAAATGTCAAGTACAGTGGAGTATGAGGTGGGCTTTTCACTGAGCACGGTGCGTCCTAGAACATCTACAATGGAGATGTTTTCAATAAAGCGATGGGCCTTGAAGTTGAGTGTTTTTGAGCCAGGATTTGGCCAGATTACTGTTGAAGGGATCCCCTTAGATATTCCTTGGGATAACAAGCTCGAATCTCCAAAAATTATGTTGTCAAAATAAATCACATTGGTGCTGCTACGATTTTGAAAGTCAGGAAAAATAACGATCTGATCAATACCATTCGAAGAAGGTTCTCCGATTATTGCTGTAAAGTCGAAAACGAGTCGTTCCCATTCATTGACCAACGAATTAGCTATTTTTATTTCTCCCGTGGAGGCTCCTGATGGTGTAACAAACTTAAAGCCCACATCACTGATTACAGATTTATAAACCATAACGGAGACAAAGGCATTTGTTGGGTCTAGGCTGAAGGTTCCGATATCGGCTCCGTGCATTGTTTCACATCCTGCAAATGGGGCACCTCCCTGTAAGGCGGTAAATTCGGCTACTATCGCTGAGGTATTGATTCCTGAGGGAAATGGATTGGGTACGAACAGTAAATCAGGATTGCTTTCGTTTTCAAAAACTGTCCAAGTCCAATCTGCTCCATGGCCATCGGATTCGAAGTCAATTGGATTGATTTGGGCGCCGAGCGGAATGCTCAGTAATAAAACTAGAGTGGTTATTGATTTTATCATCAGTTTAATTTGTTTGGAAGGTACGCTATTAAACTGGACTTTAGAGTGCTTTTTAAAGTAATAGCCCAGTTCTATATTTAAGTCAGTGTCTCAACGGCCGTATCGTAAGCCATAACCTTAGTTTCTAAGATGCCATTGACGGGGTCATAAACCTGACACTCATCTATAGGCGCAACATAAATGTGTAAACTCATCGCACGATTTGTGCCTTTATTTTCCAAGCTGTGAAAACCCATGCGGTCGTGCATATAAGTAAACTGGCCTTGTCTTAATTTAGATGTTCGCGTAATATTCAATTGTCCTTGTGGTTTAGCATATCGCTTTTCCTCGAGCGTTCCTGAAATTTGATACATCCAGCAATCTTGCTCACTGTGATTGTGTACTGAGGTAATGGCTCCTGGAGCCCAACAAATAAGTATGAGTTCAAATTGATCTGTTCTGGCCAAACAATTGCGGGTGTATCCATTTTCGGTCCATGTGGCATATAAATCGAATGTCTCTTTCGGTATTTCTATTCGACGAAGCATTTTAGGATGATCTTGCGCATTTGCCTGACTCAAAAAGTCTATTAAATGGTCGATAGTCTTGATCGGGTTCATTAATTTAATTTTTGTAGAAAATAAATACGATTTTGCATATTGGTCTCAATGACAAATTTGGCCATAATATACAATAAATGCATCTAAATGATTCACTATATTATTGTAAAGACTTATTTTAGAGCAAATTTTTAAAATTTTACACGAACCAAGAAAATTATTTTCTATGCAAAATACTTTGCAGACTTTTGTCAGAATGGCACAAAATTTATTGGATGATGAATCCCGTCAACCGGTTGCAGACTTCATCCCCTCTCGGGAGTTATTTGAATCACTTGATTTAGCCTTAAATGAGGAGCCAATGACCGAGCAGGACTTTGAAAAAGCCCTTGAATCTTTGGTTTTAAAATCACCAAGAACGGCGACTGTTGGGTTTTTTAATCAGTTGTTTGGGGGGCGAAATCCTCATGCTGTTTTGGGTGATTTATTGGCCGTTATGCTCAACAACAGCATGTATACTTATAAAGCTGCAGGAGCACAAATCGGTGTCGAAAAAGTAATCTTGCGTAAGGTATGCGATATGCTCGGTTGGGATCATAATGCTGATGGAACTTTAGCGCCCGGGGGCTCAATGACCAACTATATGGCGATGGTCATGGCAAGAGACGCCTGTGATCCTGAAATTAAAACAGGGGGCGTGACAAAACGCCTTATGGTATATACCTCCAAAGAATCTCATTACAGCATACCTAAAAATGCGGCTTTCTCTGGTGTTGGCAGGGACCAGGTGCGGTATATCGACACGGATATTCAAGGACGCATTGATTTGGACTTGTTGTCTCAAGCAATTCGAGAGGATCTGGCCAATGGTCTTACTCCGGCGATGATCAATTTAACGGCTGGAACGACTGTGCTTGGTGCTTTTGACCCTATTGAGCCCGTAATTGCACTGGCTAAAAAATACAATATATGGGTTCATGTAGACGGCGCGTATTGTGGTTCTGTTTTATTTAGCGCTCGATACCGTCATCTTATTAAGGGTATAGAACAAGTGGATTCATTTAGTTTTAATGCCCACAAAATGCTGGGGACTCCATTATCATGCTCGATAATCGTGACCAAGGATAAGCGCCATTTGCACGAATCATTTTCGAATAATGCCAGCTATCTGTATCAAACGGATCACGACGAATTCAACCTTGGTAAAATGTCACTTCAATGCGGGCGTCGTAACGATGCCCTTAAATTTTGGACCCTTTGGAAGAGTGTCGGCACTCGAGGATTAGAGAAAATTGTAGATCACCAGTTTGATTTGGCGGAGGTGGCCAGAGATCATATTAGGAGTAATAAAGATTATACACTATACAGTTACGAAGATTCGATTTCTGTTTGTTTCAATTATAGAGATATACCGGCACGCGTATTATGTACCGCGCTTTATGAGGCACAAGAATTACTTGTAGGTTATGGCTCCTTTGGCAGTGATGAGTTTGTGCGCTTGGTCACCATCAACGCTCAGAATAGTGCGCAAGTAATAAAAGACTTTTTCAAGACACTTGAGCAGTTTGTTGAAAAAAATTATCAGTACCTCTCGGCACAAAGTGAAGCCGTGTTGTTGCAATCAAACGGTTAACAATAAGGAGTTAGTTTAATCTTCACTGAACAGTTTTATGGAAATTGATATTACTAAATTCATTGTTCTCGGCCTCTATGTCGCTGTACTTTTTCTGATTGGGGTATTTGCCTCAAGGCGAGTTAAGAGTATGAGTGATTTTTATGTCGGAGGAAAACGACTCGGTTATTGGGCTGTTGCCTTCTCTGCGCGGGCCACTGGAGAATCCGGTTGGCTGCTCATTGGGCTTACAGGGATGGGAGCGCTATCAGGGCTATCAGCCTATTGGGTGGTGGTTGGAGAAGTCCTTGGGGTAGCGATTTCATGGTGGTTTATGGCAAAAAAATTCAAGCGCAAGAGTGATGCTTATGGTTCCATCACCATACCGGATTATTTGGAGAGTCATTTTGGCACCAATAAGAAAACACTGCGTATACTCTCGGCAACTATCTTATCGGTTTTTGTGATTATTTACGTCAGTTCACAAATTGACGTGACTGGAAAGGCTTTTGAATCCATGATGGGGATGAATTATTACTACGGTGCAATATTGGGTTTTCTCATCGTGCTTTCTTATATTTTTGTGGGCGGATTTGTCGCGGCTGTTTGGTCAGATTTGTTTCAGGGATTATTGATGTTTTTTGGCTTGATATTATTGCCGATAGTGATCTGGTATTCCATGGATGGCCCCACTAATATTATTGATGGTCTGGCGCAAATTGATCCCAAATTAATTCAGCCATGGGGCACAAGTGATGATGGGCTTATGAATGTGGCCACAATGCTCGGCTTTGCCATGATAGGTCTAGGTTTTTTGGGTTCTCCTCAGGTGTATGTTCGTTTTATGTCCATCAAAAACGAGTCAGAAATTGATAAAGGTAAATGGGTGGCTGTAGCTTTTACCTTGCTTACCGATGCAGCAGCCGTGACCATAGGTATCTTGGGTCGGATTGTTTTTACGGCTCAAGGACAAGAACCAAGTGCCGTCTTGGGGGTCGGCGCAGAAAATGTATTGGCCATGCTTACAGAGGCGTTTCTGCCTACCTTATTGGCCGCGGTTTATATAGCCATAGTTCTTTCGGCCATCATGTCGACTATTGATTCACTGCTGGTTTTGGCCTCAAGTGCCGTTACGCGGGATTTCTATCAAAAAATCTATCGACCTGATTTAAAGGACGAAGATTTAGGGGGGCTTTCTAAATGGGTAACGCTAATTATGGCATTATTAGCGCTTGCCATTGCTATGGTTATCGCTGTAGTTGCTCCAAATCATACAGTGTTTTGGCTTGTCATCTTCGGTTGGTCTGGTATTGCTGCCTCTTTTTGTCCGGTGATTATTTTGTCGCTATTTTGGTCTGGACTTACGGAGAAAGGTGCTATAGCAGCAATGATTGCGGGGTTTCTATCGGTACCCTTTTTTAAATTTGTCGTCCAGAACATGGACGGTGTCGGTCCTTATTTTGTGCAACTCGATGTTTTGGCGCCCTCATTTTTAATTTCCATGTTCGTAGGATTCATTGTATCCAAAAATACGGCAAGCAGCTGAGCACGAATAGCAAGATTAAATTCATTGAATCGGAGCGGGATGAGTTGGTGGTGCGAATGTTGTGCGCCCTAGTTTACGGTTGTTTTTTCTTTGCCACAATATGTTCCTCTGGAGTGAGCACCGGTGAAGCGTCTAAATCTTCAACCCCCATGAACTTAACCAAAAGGGCTAATGATGCTTGTAGTTGGTGCAGTTCCTGATCCTGCAATTCTTGGAGTTTAACGGTCAGTTTATCCTGAAGAAGATCAGGAATTGTTTGGATGATTTTATCGCCAAGGGCCGTCAAATATATAAAGGAGGAGCGCTTGTCTTCCGGATTTAGGAGTCGTGCTACATAGCCTTTTTTCTCAAGTCTTGAGACAATGCCAGTAACCGTGCTGGCATTAAGGTTTAAATGTTGTCCAATTTCCGTAGATGTGGCTCGAAAAGTGTCAATGGTCCGGAGAAAATTCAAGCATAAGTACTGAGGTATACTGATGCCAAATTCACGCTCAATACGCTTGCTCTCCAAATTAATAGAGCGAATTATTTTACGGATATTGATCAGTACTTCGGTATACTCCATGTCTTTACTTAAGAGGCTTACCCGGCAAGTTAAGGATTTTTGTACTGTATGAGAGGACTTTTTTTAACAGCGAGCAAGATGATTCTTGTGTCGTTCATCGAATTTTGTTTAACGTTTATCATTAAAAGTTAAACATTTTTTATATTTGTCTACAATATTTATCGACATGACCGCAAAAAAGAAAACCACCGAAGAGCAAATTATTGACCATTACATGGACGAGGTTTTGAGCAATGAAACTACCTCTCAAAGCGTCTATGCTTTTGCGAAAAGACACAATTTCGAAGAATCTGAATTTTATAACTTCTTCAATGGGTTTGAGCACCTGCAAGAAGAGATTTTCGCAGCCTTTGGCCGCAACACCATACAGATGATTGAGCAGAGTCAAGAGTACGGTCAATACCAAACTCAGCAAAAGTTGTTGAGTTTTTACTTTACCTTCTTTGAGTTGTTGACCGCAAATCGCTCTTATGTAATGGCTCAGCTTAAGGGCAACAAGGATAAGCTTTCTGCCCTAAAGGCATTGGGAGCCTTAAGACGCGTTTTCGTCAATTTCGTGGAACGATTGGGCGTGGTTAAAGTGGATTTTAAGAGTGATCAGCTCAACAAATTGCGGGACAAAGGGGTGTCAGAGTCATTATGGCTGCAACTTCTGGTCACCATGAAATTTTGGATGGATGACCGTTCTAAAGGCTTCGAAAAAACAGATGTTTTTATCGAGAAATCGATCAAGGCTCAATTTGACCTGATCGACACGGCACCGGTGCACAGCGTTTACGATTTAGCAAAATTTCTTTGGAAAGAAAACGCCATGGCCTAGATGAAGAGCATAGACAGAATTCCTACATCTAAAATTCAGCGCGCTTCAAAAATTGTCACAACAGGTCTCAAGGTAGGCGTGAATTACGCTAAATATTATGGTCAAAAAATAGTCCATGATGACTCTGAGGCAAAGCAGCAGTTAAATTCGGCGAATGCAGAGGACATTTACGACGGGCTGAAGGAACTCAAAGGTTCCGCACTTAAGGTGGCACAAATGCTGAGTATGGAAAAAAACATACTGCCGCGCGCCTATGTCGAAAAATTTTCGTTGGCTCAATTTTCTGTCCCACCCTTGTCCGCGCCACTGGTCAAGAAAACTTTCAGACGATATTTAGGGTACAACCCAGAAGAAATCTTTGATGAATTTTCAGGTGAATCGGTCAATGCAGCCAGCATCGGTCAAGTGCACAGAGCCCGATTACACGA
>Ga0213858_10000334_pt1 | contig 22860 bp, 20 predicted proteins | sample PICome_FD_160122 | JGI IMG/M metagenome (GOLD analysis project Ga0213858, IMG submission 160122) | Coastal seawater microbial communities near Pivers Island, North Carolina, United States - PICO245 | ecosystem: Environmental > Aquatic > Marine > Coastal | place: USA: North Carolina | collected... | reverse complement strand
AAAATTCAGCCGAGCTTCATTCATTAATTGGAATGGAATATCTATTTCTTGATAATTATGAAGACGCAAAATTACATTTTATGAAATGTATAGATTTAGATCTAGAAGATTATTCTTCATTATACAACATAATTTATTGTTTTGAATTTTTAGATCAAACTGAAAAAGCTATTGAATATTTAACATGGTACCTTGATCAAAATCCATACTGTGAAGTTGCATGGCACCAACTTGGTAAACAATATTTAGAAATTAATAAATTAGAAAAAGCATTAACTGCTTTTGACTTTGCAATAATTTCTGATGATACTTTTATTGGTGCATATTTTGAAAAAGCAAAAGTCCTAGAAAAACTTGGAAGGTATGACGAATCAATTGAACAATACAAATTATCTATTGCAATTGAGGGTCCTACTGCTTTCTCTTATTTGAAAATTGGATTTTGCTATAGTAAACTAAATAATAATGATGAATTTTTAAAATACTTATTTAAATCTGTCAAAGAAGATCCTGCTTTTGATAGAGGATGGATAGAAATTGCAAAATTTTATTTTGCTAAAAAAGATAACTTAAAAGCACTTTTTTATGTCAACAAAGCTATTGATATTGATGAACAAAATCCAAAATATTGGCTTTTTTATTCAAAAATAAATAAACGTCTAAATTATTATGAGGAAGCTGAAAGAGGCTTTAAAAGAACCCTTGAATACGGAGATAATAGTGTAGAAATATGGATTGAAAGAGGAGATATTTTAATTCAGCTTGGTGAGATTGAAGCAGCAAAGTTTAATTTCAAACAGGCTCTTGATCTGCATCCTAAAAATGAAGAATTAGAGTACAGAATTTCAGGCATCTATTTTGAACTCAATAAATTTAAAAAAGGTTTTAAATATCTTCTAATTGCATTACATAGGAATCCTGAATATGTTTTTATAATAGAAGAACTTTTTCCAAATGTCTACAGAAATAAAAAAATTATTCAATTTATAAAAGATTATAACAGGTCCTCCAGATAAAACCTCTATATTTATTTATATATGAGAAATGGACAAAAATTTTTTGAATATTTTTTGATCTCGATAAAAGGAATGGCTATGGGAATAGCAGATTTAATTCCCGGAGTATCTGGGGGTACAATTGCTTTTATTACGGGAATTTACGAAGAACTAATTGATAGTTTGAGTGAACTCAAATTTTCATTAATCAAAGATTTACACAAAAAAGGATTTAAATATGTTTGGGAGAAAATCAATGCTCCCTTTTTAATATCATTGTTTTTTGGAATTTTTATAAGCGTTCTTATATTTTCAAAATTTATAACATGGCTCTTAGTTGATTATCCTATTTTAACATGGTCATTTTTCTTTGGTCTTGTACTGTCAAGCATATTATATGTAATTAAAAAAATTGAAAAATGGAATTTGATAACAGCCTTATTATTAATTATAGGCACTTTTGTTGCATATAAAATTACTAAACTTGAAGCCTTCAATTCAACAGATAGCTATTTATATATTTTTTTATCTGGAGGAGTTGCTATTTGTGCAATGATACTACCAGGAATATCTGGTGCATTTATTTTAGTTTTAATGGGTTCTTATAGCTCAATATTACAAGCCATAAGCAATAAAGAAATATTGAAAATCTTCTCATTTGGCGCAGGAGCAATTATAGGGTTGCTAACATTTTCAAAGTTTTTAAAATTTCTATTTAATAAATATAAAAATGAAACCTTTTCAATTTTAACTGGATTCATGGCTGGTGCATTAGTTAAAATATGGCCATGGAAGAAGTTGATTAATTTAGAGGTTAACCAGTTCAAATCAGAAGTATTTTATGAAGAATGTGTGTCCCCCTTTTCATTTGATGGAGATCCAAAACTAATACAAGCTTTGATTTTTATGTTTTTAGGGGTTCTTTTAATTTTTATTTTTAGTTATATATCGAGAAAACAAAAAATTAGTTGAATATTAAAATTGCAATAAAAGAAAAGCTCATAATAGTTTTAAAAGGAGTTGCGGTGGGAGTTGCCAATAAAGTTCCAGGTGTATCAGGGGGTTTAGTCGCATTTGTTTTAGGTTTTTACGAGGAATTTATAGATTCTTTACAAAAGTTTAATGTTGAAGGAGTAAATCTCATTAAACAAGGGGAATTTAAGATTTTTTATAAACACATAAACGGACAGTTCCTTGGACTACTTTTACTTGGAATGATTGTAAGTTACTTTAGTGTTTCTAGAATTTTGGATTATTTATTAAATCATTATGAAATTTATGTTTGGAGCTTATTTTTTGGATTAATTATAGGTTCTTTGTTATTCATTTATAGAAGAGTTGAATCGTTAAAGTTAGAGACATTTTTTTGGACTTTATTGGGCTTTATTTTTGGTTTAAGTTTAAGTCTAATCACACCTGCTGGACAAAATGAAAATTTATTTTTTGTTTTTATCTGTGGAATAGTTAGTGTTGTTGGAATGACTCTTCCTGGATTCTCAGGCTCTTTTATTTTAATGCTTATGGGAAACTATGTCTTATTACTTGTTGATTCTGTAAATGCTTTGTATATAACGTTATCAAATTTATTTCTTGGAAAGTTTGAAATTTTAACAGATCCATATCTTTGTAATATGCTTAAAATATTACTTGTTTTTAGTTTTGGATCATTAGTTGGTTTAATTTTATTCTCAAATATTTTAAAATTTGTTTTAAAAAAATATAAAAACAAAACTCTTTCAACGATAATGGGATTCATAGCAGGTTCACTAGGTGTAGTTTGGCCATGGAAAAATAAAATATATAAATCTAACCTAAATGGGGAATTTATAATTGATTCATTTAATAATAAGCAAATAATAGATTATAATCTTTATATTCCAAATTTAAGTACTGAAACTTATTTAGGTATCATATGTATTCTTTTAGGAATTATAATTGTATTTATCATAGATAATTCTGAGGAAACAATAAAATCAAGTTTATGAAAACTTACGGATTGATAGGTAAAAATATTGATTATTCTTTTTCAAGGTCATTTTTTAAAAAAAAATTTGAACTAGAAAATTTAAATTGTGAGTACAAGAATTTTGATATAGATATTCTTGATAAATTTCCCTCAATATTAAAAATAAATAAAAAAATAAATGGTTTAAATGTTACCATTCCGTATAAAGAAACTATTATTCCCTTTTTAGATGAAATTGATTTTGAAGCACAAAAAATAGGAGCAGTTAATACTATAAAAATTAAAAACAATAAGCTAATTGGATACAATACTGATCATTACGGTTTTACAAAATCTTTAATTCCATACTTAAATAACAATCATAACTCAGCATTAATACTTGGTACTGGAGGTGCTTCTAAGGCTGTGAATTTTGCGCTAAATAAATTAAAAATAAGATCCCAATTTGTTTCTAGAGATCCTAAGTTAAACAAACACATAAGCTATAACTGTCTAACAAAAGATATTATTAAGAATAATACAATAATTATAAATTGCACTCCCATTGGAACATATCCAAATATTAAAGATAGCCCTGATATTCCATATAAACACATAACTCAAGATCATATTCTTTTTGATTTGATTTATAATCCAGTTCAAACCAAATTTCTAGAAAAAGGATTTCAAGCAAAAGCTCAAACTATTAACGGACTGAGAATGCTTGAACTACAAGCAGAAAAATCTTGGGAAATATGGAATAAATAATTACTGTCACTTATAATAATTTGTAATTTAATCAGATAGCATTATATTTATATTTCATAGGAATTATTACAATAAACCTTTGATATATGGAAACGAAAGATAACCTGCTAGAAGCAGATGGAAAAAAAGAAATAGAATCAAATAAAAATGATTTAGATTTAAGTAATGATTCTATTTTAGAAAGTGATAAAAAAGTTGAATTGAACATTGAATCCTTAAAAAGTGAATTCGAATCAATGGATTTAGAGTCTCTAGTCCAATCATTTGAAGAGATTTTAAAAAAAGATAACATACAGCAAATACGATTAAATGTAAATAAAATTAAAAAAGTATTCAATTCTAAGTTCAACCAACTCTTGAATGAAAATAAAAAGAAATTTATTGAAGAAGGTGGAAATATAATTGATTTCAATTTTTCACATCCGCAAAAAAAGAGGTTTAATACATTATCAAAAGTTTTTAGAGAAAAAAATGAACTTTTTGAGAAAAATAGAAATGAGATTTACAAAAAAAATCTTCAATTAAGATTACAAATTATTGATAACATAAAAAATTTAATTGACACCAACCAGAATACGAATAAAAGCTATAACGAATTTAGAGATTTACAAGATCAATGGAGAGAAATAGGAAAAGTACCTCTAAAAGATGCTAATAATGTATGGAATAATTATCGTCACCATGTTGAAAGATTTTACGATTTTTTACACCTAGATAGAGATCTAAGAGAGAGAGATTACAAATATAATTTTGAAAAAAAATCAAAGCTTATTGAAAAAGCTAATTCTTTATCAAAAGAAACCAATTTAGGTCGTGCTTTTAGAGAGTTGCAGGCATTACACAAAATATGGAAAGAAGAATTGGGGCCTGTTGCTAAAGAACATCGCATAAACCTGTGGAACGAATTTAGTAACGCAACTAAAGTTATTAATGAAAAGAGAAAAATATTCAATACACAAATTGAAGAAAAGTTAATAGAGAATTTAAAATTAAAAGAAGAAATCATTAATAAAATTAAGTCAGTTTCAGAATTAGAAAATAAAACTCATACAGAATGGCAAAATAAAATCAAAGAAATTGAAAATCTAAGAGAAAAGTTTTTAAAAATTGGTAATGCACCAAGAAAACAAAACAATAAAACTTGGACTGATTTTAAAACTGCTGTTGGAGTATTTAATAAAAATAAAAACAATTTTTACAAAAAATTAAAAAAGGAACAAGTTGAAAATCTGAGAAAAAAACAAGAATTAACAGAAATCGCTGAAAAAAATAAGGACAATGATAATCTTGAGACTACTGTTGTTTTAATGAAAAAAATACAGAACCAATGGAAAGAAATTGGTCATATTCCAAGAAAAGAAAGTAATAAACTTTGGAAGAGATTTAGAGCTGCTTGTAATGAATTCTTTGACAAGTATCATGAACAAAATATTTCAGGAACAGAAGAGGAAATACAAGCATTTAAAGACAAGGAAATAATATTAGAAAGTCTTAAATCATTTGAATTTGGGAAACAGAAAAAAGCTAATTTTAATAAGTTAAAAGAAATATCTATAGAATGGGCTAAAATTGGTAATACACCAAGAAATAAAAAATTTATTGATAAAGAATTCAACAAAATTATTAATTCTAATCTTAAATCAATCGGAGCTGAAGAAGAAGAAATCAATGATTTAAAATATTTTATTAAACTAAATGAATTAACTAAAAATCCAAAGTCACTAAATAACGAATTGCAATTTGTCAAAAACAAAGTAGGTGAAATAAAATCGCAAATTAATCAGCTTGAAAATAATCTACAATTCTTCTCAAATGTTGATATGAATAATCCAATGATTATTGATGTTAATAAAAAAATAGAAAATCATAAATATGAATTAAAAAAATGGACAGATAAGATCACTAAAATTAATAAAATAATCAAATAACTATTGGTCTTTAGCCTCATCCCATAAAATATTCATTTCAGACAATGACATTTCAGATAAACTTTTTTTAATCATTCTTGATCTATTTTCCAAATATTGAAACCTCTTGATAAATTTTTTATTTGTTCGAGAAAGAGCATTTTCAGGATTGATTTTTATATACCTAGCGTAATTAACTAATGAAAATAAGACATCACCAAATTCTGCTTCAATATTTTCAAAATCATTATTTACAATTTCTTTTTTTAATTCCAATAACTCCTCTTCTACCTTTTCAAAGACTTGATCAATATTGTCCCAATCAAATCCTATTCCAGAAACTTTTTCTTGAATTCGCATAGCTTTAACTAGTGGTGGTAAACTCGAGGGAACACCCTCAAGTACACTTTTTTTACCCTCTTTTAGTTTAATTTTTTCCCAATTTTTCTTTACCTGATCTTCGTCTAATTCAGCTTTATCTGCATATATATGAGGATGACGATTAATAAGTTTGTCACAAATTGTATTTAATACATCACCAATATCAAAATTATTGGTTTCACTAGCAATTTTAGAATAAAAAACAATATGTAACATCAGGTCTCCTAATTCTCCTTTTATTTCATTAAAATTATTATCTAGTATTGAATCTGCTAACTCATAAGTTTCTTCAATAGTTAAGGTTCTAAGAGACTCCAAAGTTTGTTTTTTATCCCATGGACACTTTTCTCTCAATTCATCCATTATATCCAATAGCCTTTCAAAGGCTAAGATTTGTTTTCTACGATTAGTCATTTATTAATACTTTTAAGTTCATTAATTACTGAGTTATATTCATCAATAATTTCATTTACTATTATCTCAACAGGTAAGATTTTATTTATTATGGCTGAAATTTGACCTATTTCTAATTCACCATCATCTAATTCACCCTCAAACATTCCTAGTTTAGCTCTAGCACGTCCAAGAAATGATTTTAAATCATTCTTAGTTGGATTGTCTTTGTATAAAGAAACTAAATCATCATAAAACTTATTTTTCAATAACCTAACTGGAGTTAATTCCTTCAGGGTTAATTTAGTATCTCCTTCTTTTGAATCAATAACTGCTTTTTTAAAAGCCATGTGAGCAGATGACTCGACACTCGCTACAAATCTACTTCCAATTTGTACTCCATTAGCACCTAAAGCCATTGCAGCTAAAAAACCTCTGCCTGTGGCAATACCTCCGGCAGAAATCACTGGTATTGATAATTGTCTACAAATTAATGGGACTAAAGCAAAAGTGGTTGTTTCCTCACGACCATTATGACCTCCAGCTTCAAAACCCTCTGCAACAATAGCATCAACTCCAGCATTAGCAGCTTTTTCAGCAAACTTTAAACTACTTACTACGTGAACAACTATTACTCCGTTTTTTTTTAACCATGAAGTCCATTGATTTGGATTACCAGCTGAAGTAAAAACAATTTTTACATTTTCTTCAACTATTATTTCCATAATCTGCTTAATATTTGGATATAATAATGGGACATTAACTCCAAATGGATTTTTTGTTGCTAATTTACATTTCTTAATATGTTCTCTTAAAGTATCAGGATACATAGATCCTGCCCCAATTAAACCTAAAATCCCAGCGTTACTAGAAGCTGAGGCTAATTTCCAACCGCTATTCCAAACCATTCCAGCTTGAACAATTGGATATTTGATTTTAAATAATTTCGTAATACAATTATGCATTCCTAACAAAGAAAAAGTATTTATCTTAAATTTAAGAAATTACTCCCGAACCAACTAATTCTTCACCAATATACCATGCAACAAATTGACCTTCAGTTATAGCAGTTTGAAGATTTAAAAATTCAACATATAATCCATCATTAAATTTATGTATATATGCTTTCTGTAAAGTCTGTCTGTAACGAATCCTTGCTAATACTTCTAAATTATCACCATTAGATAATTTTAAATCATCTCTAACCCAATGAACATCATCATTATTGACATACAAAACATTACGTAACAACCCGGGGTGATCTTTTCCTTCCCCAACGTAAACTATATTTTTATCAACATCAGTAGCAATTACAAAAAGAGGTTTTTTTGTTCCACCCACAGACAGGCCTTTTCGTTGTCCTATAGTGAAAAAATGAGCACCTTGATGAGTTCCCATTACAATGCCATCATCGTAATCATAATTTATTTTTTTGCTCTTAAAGCGAAGCTCTAGGGCTTTTGATTCGAAATTGGGGAGTATATTATTATATTTTTTAAAGTCATTTGGGATTTGGATAATATCCCCTTTTTTTGGTTTTAATTTTTGCATTAAGAATTCAGGCAATCTTACTTTACCAATAAAACACAACCCCTGTGAGTCTTTTTTATCAGCTGTTACTAGGCCTATATCAGATGCGATTTTTCTTACTTCAGATTTCTCAAGTTCACCTATTGGAAATAAAGTTTTTGAAAGTTGGAATTGAGATAATTTACATAAAAAATATGATTGATCCTTATTTTTATCTAATCCTGATAATAATGAATAAATTTGTTTATTATCTTCCCCAAAGCTTATTGATGATTTACGACAATAATGACCAGTAGCTATATAGTCTGCACCAAGAGAAATAGCAGTATCCAAAAAAATATCAAATTTAATCTCTTTATTACATAAAATATCAGGATTAGGTGTACGCCCATGTTTATACTCATTAAACATGTAATCAACAATTCGGGACTTATACTGAATACTCAGATCAATTGTTTGAAATGGAATTTCTAACTTTTCAGCTACTAACATTGCATCATTGCTATCATCAAGCCATGGACACTCATTAGAAATTGTTACTGAATCATCATGCCAATTTTTCATAAAAAGACCTATGACATGATACCCCTGCTCTTTTAATAAATAGGCTGAGACACTTGAATCAACACCACCTGATAAACCAATAACAACTGTTTTCATTTAGCAAATTTATAAATAATTCAAATAAGGAAAATAAAAAAGGGTACCTAGAGAAAACCTTTAATTAACTATTTTTTCCTTTTTTGCTGCATTGCTTTTTGTTTTTCAGCTTGTTCCATTATTTCAGCCATTTTACGCTGAAATCGGTTTTGTTTTTTAGGTTTAGATTTATTTACTTGAATTTTAGCTAAAACTTTATCTTCATCTATAATATAATTTTTAATTACTAACATGATTCCAATACTAATTAAATTTGAAACAAAGTAATAAAGACTAAGACCAGAGGCATAATTATTAAAAAAGAATAACATTAATAAGGGTGAAAAATATATCATATATTTCATCATTTTTGCCATATCAGGCATACCCTCTTGTTGTGGTTGCATGTTCATATTTTGACCAGTGGTCATTCTCATATAGAAGAAAATTGCAATAGAAGCTAAAATTGGGAATAAACTAACATGATCACCATAAAAAGGAATATTAAATGGTAAATCTAATACCGTATCATAAGAACTTAAATCTTTAACCCATAAAAATGGCTTTTGTCTTAATTCAAAAGCGACAGGGAAAAACATAAATAATGAATAGAAAACAGGTATTTGTAATAAACCTGGTAAACAGCCACTAAGTGGACTAGCCCCAGCTTTATTTTGCAGAGCCATCCGCTCTTGTTGAGCTTTCATTTTATTGGACTTGAACTTCTCGCCTATGGCATCAAGTTCAGGTTTTAAAATTTTCATTTTTGCTTGTGACAAAAATTGTTTGTATTGAACGAAAGACAATAATATTTTAACAAGAATTGTCATTACGATTATAGCTATTCCATAGGATAGAAAGCCACTCAACCAACTGTACAATGGACTGAAAATTGATTTATTTATCCAACCAAAAATACCCCATCCAAAAGGAATACTGGCTTCTAAATTTTTATCATATTTTTTTAATGTTTCTGCATATGTAGGACCAAAGTAAAAACTCATTTTCTTAGACAATTCACCTTGATCAAATTCAATAGGAAATTTTGTTGTATATTTTTTGGTGAATACTGTATCAATTGTTTCATCATTAACTAAATCAAAAGATTTTATTTCTGCACTTTTTAAAGTTGATTTAGGGACTAAAATTGAACTAAAAAAATGCTGCCTGTATGAAATCCAAGAAACACTCTCTATGATATCATCGTCATTACCTGACTGAGATAACTTATCAGTTTTATCTTTATCATATTGATAACTTAACCTAGTATACCGATTTTCAAAACTAATACTTTGATCTAGTCGAAATGCTTTCATTTTCCAATCAAAAGTAGGCTCGTATCTATTGTTTAAAACTTCTTTAAGACCCTTAGAACGAATTGAAAAATCAATCATATAATCATCTTTTCCAAGAGAATATAAGTATTCAATAAATTGATCTTCTGAAACCATGAATTTCATTGAAACAACCTGTTTTTCTCCATTCACTTTCAAAGTAGGTTCAAAATATAAATCAGAAGTGTTTATATTCTTACCGTCTGTGGTTGAAAAGTTTAAATTAAACAAAGAATTACCATTTTTAATCAAACTTACTGGAACGGAATCATAATCAACAAAATTCTTGAGTCTTACCTTACTTAACATTCCACCCAAGTTGCTAATTTCAATAGCTAATAATTCATTTTCAAGTAGTGTATTTGATTGAACATATTTTTTCTGATCAAAAGAATTTAAAACATCTCTTTTTTTGAAGGCGTCATTTAAATTGAAAGAGGATTGTTTCGGATCATTTTTAGAAATTTTATTTACAACTTCTTCTTGATTAGTTTGATCGTTTAAAGAAGTATCATTTGGTGATGGTTGATTTTGGTACATCATGTATAATAAAATTGCACCAATGAGTATAAAACCAATAAAACTTTTTAAATCAAAATTTTTTTCTTCCATAACAATATTAACCTCTTATAATTAGATTGACAAAATAGGGATTATTTTTTATTTAGATAATTTATAATTAAGTGAAGCTTTAACAAAAGCTTTGAATAAAGGATGTGGATTTGCTACTGTACTTTTATACTCGGGGTGATACTGAACACCAACAAACCACGGATGATTATTCAGTTCTATAATTTCAACTAACCCAGTTTTTGGATTAACGCCTGTGGCAATCATCCCGCTAGATTCAATTTGCTTTTTATAACTACTATTAAATTCATATCGATGTCTATGACGCTCGAAAACAGTTTTTTTATTATAAGCTTTGAATGCTATAGAATCATTCAATAATTCACAGCTCCAGGAACCCAATCGCATAGTCCCTCCCTTTGCTTGAATCTTTTTTTGATTTTCCATAAGGTCAATAACATGGTTTAAACTGTCAGAATCCATTTCAGAAGAATTTGCATCTTCCAAACCAAGAACATTTCTTGAAAATTCAATAACAGCCATTTGCATTCCTAAACAAATTCCAAAAAATGGAATTTTATTTTCTCTAACATATTTAATTGATTCAATTTTACCCTCAATACCACGTTCTCCAAAGCCAGGTGCAACAAGGACTCCATCTATATCATCCAATTTTATTTCAACATTGGAAGAACTTAGATGCTCAGAGTGAATAGATTTAATGTTTACCCTTACTTCATTAGCTGCTCCTGCATGAATAAAAGCTTCAATAATTGATTTATAAGAATCTTGTAATTCTACATATTTACCAATTAATCCAATATTAATTTCATCAACTGGATTCTTGTGTCTGTTTAAAAATATATTCCATGAATCCAAATCTGGAGTATAACGTTTAAGACCTAGTTTATTCAAAACAACACTATCTAAACCTTCATCAAGCATCAAATTAGGAACATCATAAATAGTAGATGCATCAATGGACTGAATTACACAATCTTCCTTAACATTACAAAAACGAGCTAATTTAGTACGAATTGATTTACTTAGCTCGTGCTCTGTACGGCAAACAAGAACATCAGCTTGAACACCGCTTTCCATTAAAGTTTTGACACTATGTTGGGTTGGTTTTGTCTTCAATTCACCAGCAGCAGTTAAATATGGAATAAGTGTTAAATGAATAACTAAAGTATTTTTATTACCCATTTCCCATTTTAATTGCCTTACAGACTCAACATATGGGAGTGACTCTATATCTCCAACTGTTCCACCAATTTCAGTTATAACAATATCATAATCTCCATTTGCCCCAAGCAACTTAATTCTTTCTTTAATTTCATCAGTAATGTGTGGAATAACTTGTACAGTTTTTCCTAGAAAATCGCCTTTGCGCTCTTTTTCAATTACACTTTGGTAAATACGACCAGTTGTCACATTATTTGCCTGGGAAGTAGGAACATTTAAAAAACGTTCGTAATGACCTAAATCTAAATCTGTCTCTGCTCCATCATCGGTCACATAACATTCACCATGTTCGTAAGGGTTTAAAGTTCCGGGATCAACATTAATGTAGGGGTCTAACTTTTGAATAGTAACTCTGTATCCTTGAGCTTGTAAGAGTTTAGCAAGTGAAGCTGCTATAATTCCTTTGCCTAGAGATGAACTCACACCTCCAGTCACGAAGATGTATTTAGTATTTTCTTGAGTCATTGTACGTTGTTAAACGTAAACAAATTTACAAATAAGTATTTAAAAAATTAGTAAAAATTAAACTAGATTTAAAAATTAATTTATGATTTTAACTAATTCAACATCAAAGATAAGATTTGCGTTTGGAGGAATTACACCACCTGCTCCTTGACTACCGTAGGCTAAGTAGCTTGGAATTACAAATCGAGCCTTATCTCCTACTTTCAAAAGAGAAATTCCCTCATCCCATCCAGGAATTACCTGTCCAACACCTAATTTAAATTCAATAGGTTGGTTTCTTTTGTAAGATGAGTCAAAAACAGTCCCATCAATCAATTGACCTTTGTAATGAACTGAAACAGTATTATTTTTTTCTGGAGTAATTCCAGAACCATTCTGGATAATTTGATAACGCAGGCCACTTTTTGTGATTTCAAAGCCTTTAGAGTGTTTGTCTAGCTCAATTTGAGCTGCAACTTGTTCTTCCTCTATTCTTTTAGTCCTGGCACCTTCAAATTTTCTAAAAGACTCAACTGCGTTAAATGATTTAGCATCATCTCCAACTGCAATAATTTCAACACTTTCAATAATATCGTCTTGAGCTATTGAATCAATTACTGATTGACCATCAACTGTTTTTCCAAAAACTGTGTGTTTACCATCTAACCATGGTGTAGGAACATGGGTAATAAAGAATTGACTACCGTTAGTTCCAGGTCCAGCATTAGCCATTGAGAGAATTCCAGGGGAGTCATGTTTTAAATCTTTGTGAATTTCATCATCAAATTTATATCCTGGATTACCAGTACCAGTGCCCAACGGACAACCACCTTGGATCATAAAATCAGGTATAACCCTGTGAAATTTTAACCCATCGTAATAAGGTTCACCTTGTTTTTTAATTGAATTTTCTAAATCTCCTTTTGCAAGGGCAATAAAATTACCTACTGTTCCAGGTGTTTTATTATGTTCAAGTTTTATTAAAATATCTCCTTTTGAGGTTGAAAATTTAGCGTAAAGTCCGTTATCCATTTAAATTTTTTTTAGGATGCAAATTTACCAATGATTTAATAATAATAAGTATTAACTTAAAAAAAATATCTAATTAGCTACTTCGCTAATAAATTTTATACGGTACAGCCTTAATTCTTCATCTTCATAATCGCCGTCAAATTCCTCAATTGCATCTTGAATAGAGTCAGACTCTGATTCCATAAAATAATCATGAATTTCCTCTTGCTGATCTTCATCAAAAGTTTCATCAATCCAATAATCAATATTTAATTTGGTTCCTGAGAAAACAATTGATTCAAGTTCTTTAATGAAGTCAACCATGTCCATTCCCTTAGCATTAGCAATATCATCCAATGGAAGTTTTCTATCAATACTTTGAATAATGTATAATTTTAAAGAAGAATTTGTTCCAGTCGACTTGATAATCATATCCTCAATTCTTTCAATGTTATTTTCAGTAACATATTTACTAATGAGTTCTACAAAGTCTTTTCCATATCTTTTAGCTTTTCCTTCTCCAACACCATGTATATTGTATAATTCCTCAATTGTTACAGGAAATTTTAAGGCCATATCATCAATTGATGGATCTTGAAAAATCGCGTACGGAGGTACACCAATTTTTTTTGCGTTTGACCTTCGAAGATCTTTCAGCATTTTTGTCAATATTGAATCTGCTTGAGTTTTGGGAACAATGTAAGAATCACTATCATTTGTCTTATAATTGTGATCTTCAGTCATTAAAAAAGATTTTGGCTCTTTCAAATATTCTTTACCTTTAGGAGTTATTTTCAAAACTCCGTATGACTCAATTTCTTTACTAATATAACCTGCAACTATGGCCTGCCTTAGTAACGCAGTCCAATAAACAACATCAAAATCCTTTCCTATACCAAAAAAACTTTTTTCATTCGTTTTATGAGATATTATTAAGGCATTTTCTTGACCAACTATAACTTTTACAAGATCTTTGACTTTATATTTTTCATTTGTATCTGAAATAGTATTTAATAGTCTTTCCAAATTAAATTTTGATTCAACTTGTTTTTTTGGATTTTGTACATTGTCATCCATATCACCTCCTTCTCCAGTTAAATTATCAAATTCTTCTCCAAAATAATGTAAAATAAACTTTCTTCTAGAAATTGAAGTTTCAGCTAATGCAACAACCTCCTGTAAGAGGGATAAACCAATTTCCTGTTCAGCTACTGGTTTACCAGACATAAACTTTTCTAATTTTTCAATGTCTTTATATGAGTAATAAGCTAAACAGTGACCTTCTCCTCCATCACGACCTGCTCGGCCAGTTTCTTGATAGTAACTCTCTATACTTTTAGGAATATCATTATGAATAACAAATCTGACATCGGGTTTATCAATCCCCATACCAAATGCAATTGTAGCAACTACAACGTCTATGTCTTCCATCAAAAACATATCTTGGTGAGATGAACGAGTTTTAGAATCTAATCCAGCATGATATGGAACGGCTTTAATTCCATTAACCTGTAAAATCTGAGCTAACTCTTCAACACGTTTTCTACTTAAACAATAAACAATACCAGATTTGCCATCATTTTTCTTGATAAATCTTATGATATCATTATCTACTTGAGCTGTTTTTGGAAGTATCTCATAAAATAGATTTGGACGATTAAAAGAAGCCTTAAAAGTTTTTGCATCGGAAATACCGAGATTTTTTAAAATATCTTCTTGAACCTTGGGAGTAGCAGTGGCAGTAAGACCAATAATTGGTATGTTAACTCCTATTTGCAAAATTACTTTTTTTAAGTTTCTATAATCTGGTCTAAAATCATGTCCCCATTCGCTAATACAATGAGCTTCGTCAATTGCCAAAAAAGATATTTTTTGAGATTTTAGAAAATCAATATTATCAACTTTCGTAAGTGATTCAGGTGCAACATATAATAATTTGGTCACCCCCGATGAAATATCATTTTTTACTTGTTTAACTTCTGTCTTATTTAATGATGAATTTAAAACATGAGCAATTCCTTCTTTATTAGATATTCCTCTTATTGCATCAACTTGATTTTTCATTAAAGCAATTAAGGGTGATACTACAATTGCTGTTCCTTCTTGCATTAGTGCAGGCAACTGATAGCAAAGTGATTTACCTCCACCCGTTGGCATAATTGCAAATGTATTCTTCTTGTCAAGAATACTTTTTATGACGGACTCTTGAAGGCCTTTAAAATTATTAAATCCGAAATATAATTTTAATGATTTGTGTAAATTTTCAGAAGAAATTGTCATTGAACTTTTAATACATGTCAAGATTGACTAATTGATAATATATAATTCAAAATTATTGAATATTGATGCTAATTTTTGTTTTTTTGCAAAGTACTTCTAAGATAGGTATATTTACCTATGCATACAATTAATTATGAAAGATTTAAGAACTTCCTCGACAATAAGTGATTTAGCAATAGAATCAATAATTTCCCAAAGTGATGCGCTCAGAGTTGTTGCAAGTTCGATTGACAGTTCATTCGATGACGCTGTAAAACTTATTCACAAATCTAAAGGTCGTGTTATTATAACAGGTATTGGCAAAAGCGCAATAATAGCTAGTAAAATTGTTGCTACTTTAAATTCTACGGGTACTCCATCAATTTTCATGCATGCAGCAGATGCAATTCATGGAGATCTTGGTCTTGTTCAAGAAAACGACATAATTATCTGTATTTCCAAGAGTGGTAATACTCCTGAAATTAAGGTTCTATTAAATATTATAAAAAGATTAAACAATAAATTAATCGCAATTACAGGAAATCTTAAATCATCTTTAGCTTTAAGTGCTGACTATATATTTAATTCTTATGTTGAAAAGGAAGTATGTCCAAATAATTTAGCTCCAACAACTAGCACAACCGCTCAACTAGTCATTGGAGATGCTCTTGCAATTTGCCTATTGAATTTAAAAAAATTTACCAAAGATGATTTTGCAAAATATCACCCCGGGGGGAGTTTGGGTAAAAAATTATTTCTCACAGTAGAGGGATTATCTAGTCAAAATCAATTACCGTCAGTTAACCCTAACTCAAATATTAAAGAAGTTATTATTGAAATTTCAGAAAAAAGACTAGGTGTTACAGCAGTTATTGAAAATGATAAAGTAGTAGGGGTTATAACAGATGGAGATTTACGTAGAATGCTTGCGACAAGTGATGATATTTCAAATATTACTGCAAAAGAAATAATGTCAAAAAACCCAAAAACTATAACTTCAGATTCAATGGCTATCGAAGCTAGAAAATTAATGGAGTCTAGTGAGATATCGCAACTTATTGTTTTAAAAAATAATAAGTATGCTGGTGTCATTCATATACATGATTTAATCAGAGAAGGGATTATATAGCTATGTACCAGGAAAAAGAAATGTCTTTTTTAGAGCACTTAGAAGAACTTAGGTGGCACATTATTCGTTCTACTTTTGGAATTGTTATAGCTGCCACAATTGCTTTCTTATGCAAAAGTTTTTTATTTGATGACTTAATCTTAGGACCAACTAAATCAAACTTTTTCACTTATGATATACTTTGCAAATTATCTAGTCTAATTAACTTAAATAGTTTTTGTGATACCGCTTTTGAATTTGAAATTCAAAGCAGAACAATGGCTGGGCAATTTTCAGCTCACATTTGGACCTCTATAACATTCGGTTTTGTAATTGCATTTCCATATGTACTTTACGAATTTTGGAAATTTATAAGTCCAGGGCTTTATGTGAACGAAAAAAAACAATCAAAAGGTATTATATTTATATGTTCTCTGTTGTTTTTTATTGGAGTACTTTTTGGGTATTATGTGGTGTGTCCATTGTCAATAAATTTCTTGGGTAACTACAGTGTCGCAAATCAGGTACATAATGATTTTGATTTGAATTCTTACATTGGTTTGGTTAGAGCATCTGTTTTAGCTTCAGGTCTGATATTTGAACTGCCTATAGTTATTTACTATCTTACTAAAATTGGATTAGTAAGCCCTGAATTTTTGAAACGAAATAGAAAATATGCTTTGGTTATTGTATTGATATTTGCTGCAATAATCACCCCTCCTGATGTAGCAAGTCAAATAATTGTAGCTATTCCAGTAATAGTTTTGTATCAAATTAGTATTTCTATTTCTAAGATTGTTACAAAACGACAAAAAACAAAAAATAATATCTAATTTTAAATTAGATCAATTGATTATATTTGATAATATTGATTTATGAAGTTAAGTGTAAAGAATTTAATGAAGTCTTACAACGGAAGAAAAGTTGTAAAAGATGTTTCATTTGAAGTTGAACAAGGAGAAATTGTTGGTCTTTTAGGCCCCAATGGAGCAGGAAAGACTACCTCATTTTACATGACTGTTGGCCTTATAAAACCTAATGGAGGCAATATATACTTAGACAACAAAGAAATTACAAATTACCCAATGTATAAACGGGCGCAAAGTGGAATTGGTTACTTGGCGCAAGAAGCTTCAGTGTTCAGAAAATTATCAATTGAGGATAACATTCTTAGTGTTCTTCAAATGACTAAACTGTCAAAAAAGGAACAAGAAGACAAAATGGAATCTTTGATTGAAGAATTTGGATTGAATCATATCAGAAAAAATAGAGGTGATTTACTTTCAGGTGGGGAAAGGAGAAGGACTGAAATCGCTAGAGCTTTAGCCACTGATCCTAGTTTTATTCTGTTAGACGAACCATTCGCAGGGGTTGATCCAGTAGCAGTTGAAGATATACAGAGAATTGTTGCAAAACTGACAAAAAAAAATATAGGTATTCTCATTACTGATCACAATGTACAAGAAACATTAGCTATTACTGACAGAACATATCTAATGTTTGAGGGTAGTATTTTAAAGGCTGGTAATCCAGAAATATTAGCTAATGACAAGATGGTAAGAAAGGTCTATTTAGGGCAAAATTTCGAGCTCAGAAAAAAGAAATTAGAATTTTAAGCTTTAATTAAGCTTAATTAGGAGGTCTTACAATTGATAAAATAATATAAAAAAAGACAACCAAAGGAATTGCTCCCCATTTAAAAAAAGCCAAAAGTAAAACTGAAAAAGATAGAAGTAAATATTTCTCAATATTTTGTTTAAAATCAAACGTTTTAAACTTGAGTGATAATAGTTTTAACTTAGCGTTAAGTAAAAAAGACATTAATAAGGTTATTGTCACTAAAAATAATGGACACAAAATAATAGAATTCCACAACTCACTACCTTGAAATTTCAATATTAAAGGAAAACTTAAGACAAGTAAAGTATTTGCTGGTGTAGGTAGGCCTATAAAATAAGTTTTTTGGCTAGAAATATTGAAATTAGCCAATCTGTAAGCTGAACTTAAGGTAATTAATAAACCAAAATAAGGAATTATATCCCAAAATGGCCAGGATGGATTTAGTGACATTTCTAACAGACTAAACATAAATATCCCTGGAACTAATCCACTAGTTATCATATCTGCAAGAGAGTCTAATTGTAATCCTAAATCACTCTGCAAGTCCAATTTTCGAGCTATAAAACCATCAAAAAAATCAAAAATAACACCTGCTAAAACAAAAAAAGCGGATGTTACAAGGTCACCTTGTATAGCATAAATAACGCCTAATGAACCACAAAATAAATTTAGTAAAGTAACTAAGTTTGGAAAAAAAGCTTTAAAACGATTCATAATCATTTAGTAAAAATAATAAACTATTTTTGTTTACTCGAAATAAAATACAATAAGTACGATTAAAAATTGTTAATAATATTACATAGAAAAAATCACTTGAAATTTAAATATTATTTTTTAACCATTTTATTGAGTATTTTTTTAAATACTGCTTTAAATGCACAAACTAATCGAAACTATTCGAATGAATTCATGAATATTGGAGTAGATGCTGCAAGTCTTGGAATGGGTGGTGCAGTAGTAGCTTCAACAAAAGATATAAATTCAGGGTATTGGAACCCTGCAGGACTTGTAAATCTTCAGGATAGTGCTGTAGCCTTAATGTATTCAAATTATTTTGCTAACATAGCTAACTACAACTACATAGCATTTGCTATGCCTCTTGACAATAGAACTGCAATTGGAATATCAATGATTAGATTTGGGGTTGATGATATTTTGGACACTACCAAACTTATTGATCAACAAGGTAACATTAATTATGACCGAATAAACTTATTCTCAGCTGCTGATTATGGCTTTACATTCTCATATGCTAGAAAATTACCTATTTCAGGGCTTAATTATGGCGTAAATGCAAAAATTATCAGGCGCATTATTGGAGATTTCGCTTCCTCTTGGGGTTTTGGCTTAGATCTTGGTATACAATTTAAATCCAAAAATTGGGAATTTGGAATTATGACAAGAGATATAACTACAACTTTTAATTCATGGACATTTGATGATGATCGATTACAAGATATTCAAAATGCAATTCCAGGAGAAAATCAAGAAGAACCAGAACCCAATGAAATCACTTTACCTAAACTACAAATTGGAGCTGCAAAAACCTTTGTGTTTGACTACGATTATACCCTAAAAACTGAAATTGATTTAATATGCAGATTTGAACAAAACAATGATTTAATTTCAACATCTTTAGTAAGTATCAGTCCAGCGTTTGGATTTGAATTTGGCTATATCGATCTACTATATCTTAGAGGCGGAATCGGAAATTTTCAAAACGAATTACAATTAGATAGCTCTAAATCACTAACTTTTCAACCTAACCTTGGTATTGGATTTAATTATGAAGGAATCTCAGTTGACTATGCAATAACAGATATTGGTGATCAAAGCGTTGCATTGTATTCAAATATTTTTTCCATTGAAATAGATCTTGGTATATTTAGAAAATGAGTAGTGTTATCAAATATTTATTTATTTTTTGTATAGTTTTAACAACTGTCTGTTCAAATGCACAAATTAAATTAAGTGAAAAGTCCGAGGTTTCTTTATTAACTATGGGGCCAGGCATTACGCTAAATGATTCCTTCGGACATAGTGCATTTAGGATTTATGATGTCGAACAAAATATTGATATTATATTTGACTACGGTCGTTATAATTTCAATAAAGATGGTTTTTATTTAAATTTTATTAAAGGAAAATTAGACTATGAGATTGATTGGTCTTACTATAGATCTTATATTGAATATTATAAAAATCAAGGAAGATCTATACATGAGCAAACTTTAAATTTATCTTTGATAGAAAAGCAGGATTTATTAAATAAACTTCAAGAAAATATTAAGCCTGCTAACAAAAATTATTTATATGATTTTTTCTATAATAATTGCTCTACTAAAATAAAAGATGACTTATTTTACATTACAAAAAATAACATATCATTCCCCGAAGATGATAATATTAATCTACTAACTTTTAGAGAATTAATACGATCTCATGTTCCAGAAAACTCTTGGGGTGGTTTTGGTATTGATTTAGCGCTAGGTTCAGTAATTGATATCAATGCAACAATTGAAGAACATACTTTTTTACCTATATATCTTCAAAAAATATTAGATGGATCTAAGTTAAAATTATCCTCGAAAAAACTTGTAAAGAAATCAATTATATTAAGTGCAAATAAGAAAAAACAAAAATCAATTTTTCTTATTACTCCTTTATTTATACTTGGATTGTTTTCAATATTGATTATAATTACAACCTACAATGATTGGAAATTAAATAAAAGAAAACTTTACATTGATTGCCTAATATTTTTCGCAACTGGGACAATAGGAATATTAATATTATTCCTATGGTTTCTAACTGACCATAGAGCAACTGCTTTTAACTATAATTTCCTTTGGGCATTTGCATTTAACATTCTATTTATTCCAACAGTACTAAGACCAAAACTTAAAAAGAAATTTATTAGTTATTTAAAATTTTTAATAATATTAATTTTTCTTGCAATACTTCACTGGATTACAGGTGTACAATCTTTCAACTATTGTTTAATTCCAATTTTTATTGCAATAGCAATAAGATATTCATTTTTGATATATTTCTCTAAAAAAAATAATTTTTGAATAGAGCATATATAATATTTAGATTTATATTTTTTTGGTTAAGGGCAAAAAATTTGCATGGTATACACTCCCCCTTTGTCTATAAGCTAACCAGGGACTGCATTTATGATAAAAAAAATAAAAATATACCAGAGAAACTAAGTCCAAAAGAAAAGGGTGCTAATCAGGATAAACTAATTTTAAGGATCATAGAATATTTTGAATTAAATAAAATATACTTTAACGAAGAATTAGATGAAAAATTTAAAAACATATTGAGTCATAAAAAAATAAAAAAATTAACTAATGTTAATAATTTAAACATTCATAATAGCTCGATATTAATTATAAAAAAATTAGATAATTACAATTATAAAAAATTGATTAAAATTATTAACTCTTGTAGCAGTAAAACAATAATCATAGTTAAAGACCTTCAAAAATCAAAAAATTACATTTCAAACTGGAATAATTTAATTTTGTCAGAAAAGATCAAACTCTCTATGGAAATATTTAATTTGGGAATATTATTTTTCAAATCTAGGCAGCAAAAAGAGCATTTTAGAATTCGCCCATAAAGCTTTATATTTATAACAGGTTTGAATTTACAGGACATGAAAATCTACACTAAAACTGGTGACAATGGAACTACATCACTCTACGGAGGAGATAGAGTGAAAAAACATAATATAAGAGTCGAAGCGTATGGTACTATAGATGAACTAAATTCAAATATAGGAATGTTAAGAGATTTGAGTGAAAATAAAAAAATTAACTTTTCACTAATTGAAATACAAAAAGTTTTATTTAAAATAGGTGCAATTTTAGCCACTGATTGCAAGGATAATACAAAATCAAAGGTCATTATTTTAGATTCGGATATTGAGTTTTTAGAAAATAAAATTGATGTTATTAGCTCCGAATTAAAACCAATGACTCATTTTATAATACCAGGAGGAAACAAGATAGTTTCTTATTGCCATATATGTAGAACTACCTCAAGAAGAGCTGAAAGAAGAATATCACAACTTAATGATTATCAAGAAGTTAACAAAAATATTTTATCGTATATTAACAGGCTTTCAGACTATTTTTTTATAATCTCAAGAAAGATAACTTTGGATCTAAATATTGAGGAAATAAAGTGGATACCATAGTCAATGGTATATTTAATATAAAATTTAAATCTTCATATATAAAATTATAATACTAAATAGTTAATTAAAAATTTATTTTTTTCTTGGTCATTTCATGTAAAAATTTATTTTTGCAAAAATATTTAAATCAATTAAACATGTATTGGACACTTGAACTTGCATCTTATTTAAGTGATGCACCATGGCCAGCAACAAAAGACGAATTAATTGACTACTCTATTAGAACAGGCTCTCCTCTTGAAGTTGTTGAAAATTTACAAGCTATTGAAGATGAAGGTGAATCTTATGACTCAATCCAAGAAATTTGGCCTGATTATCCTTCAGACGAAGATTATCTTTGGAATGAAGATGAATATTAATTTTAAAGTCTCATCTGAGACTTTTTTTATCAATATTCAAAAATAAAATAAGAACAAGCCGTATATTTGATCATCTTAACTGCACTATGCAATTAATATTACTTGACAATGAGTATAATCAACTCCGTTTTAAAACTTTTTA
>Ga0213858_10000333_pt1 | contig 22962 bp, 16 predicted proteins | sample PICome_FD_160122 | JGI IMG/M metagenome (GOLD analysis project Ga0213858, IMG submission 160122) | Coastal seawater microbial communities near Pivers Island, North Carolina, United States - PICO245 | ecosystem: Environmental > Aquatic > Marine > Coastal | place: USA: North Carolina | collected... | reverse complement strand
AAAATGGCCGAAATTCTGTTGAGTAGTCCCACATTATCTTCGGTGTAAATCGATACGGTATACAGGTTTTTTTGCTCGTTCATTTTATGATGTATCAATACAATTAAGACTCTTGTTTAGATCGGGATAGATTAGCTTAGACGAATTTCTGAAACTGAAGCGCCGGAGGGAATCATTGGAAAAACATTGGCCTCGGGTTCAACCACGACTTCTAGGAAATACGGGCCATCATGAGCCAACATCTCACCAACAGCCTCATTCAGGGAATCGCGTTGGGTCACTTTACGCGCTGGAATATGATAGGCGCTAGCAATCAGGCCAAACTCTGGATTGATGAGTTCGGTGGACGCATAACGCTTATCGAAGAACAATTGCTGCCACTGTCTAACCATACCCAAAAAATTGTTGTTTAACAGCACAATTTTTACGGCCGCTTTGGTTTGAAAAATCGTGCCGAGTTCTTGTATGTTCATTTGGTAGCCCCCATCACCAATGATGGCAACCACAGCGCGCTCAGGTGCAGCCATTTTGGCCCCGATGGCCGCTGGAAGGGCAAATCCCATGGTTCCTAATCCACCAGAAGTAATGTTGCTTTTGGTTTGTTTAAAAGCCGCATAGCGACAAGCGATCATCTGATGTTGGCCTACATCGGTCACGATCGCCGCTTCAGCCTTGGTGTGCTCGTTAATGCAGCGTATGACCTCACCCATGGTCAACCCATCTTTAGTCGGAAAGAGATCTTTTTGAATGATTTTTTCATCCTCAATTTGATGCAATTCTTCAAAACGACGGCGCCAAGTGTCATGGGTTTTATTTTCAAGTAGCGGTGTTAAGGCCGTAAGTGCTTTTTTAGCGTCGCCAACAATGGCCACATCGGTCTTCACATTTTTATCTACCTCAGCAGGGTCAATTTCAATATGAATGATTTTGGCCTGTTTGGCATAGGTTTCTAATTTTCCCGTGACACGATCGTCAAAACGCATGCCTATGGCCAAAAGTACATCGCACTCGTTGGTCAAAATATTTGGTGCATAATTACCGTGCATGCCGACCATACCGACATTCAAAGGATGATCGGTGTCTATGGCCGATGCCCCTAAAATGGTCCATGCCGCTGGTATTCCCGTATGTTCGATAAAGGTCTTTAAAGCCTTTTCTGCCTGCGACAATATCACGCCTTGACCCCAAACGATAAAGGGGCGTTTGGCCTGATTGAGCAAGCTTGCTGCCGCCTGCAAATCCTCAATTTTGATTTGTGGCTCCGGAGCATAACTTCTGATGCCAGTGCACGGCTTATACTGATAATCCAGCATTTCAAACTGGGCGTTTTTTGTAATGTCGATCAAAACAGGACCTGGACGCCCACTTTTTGCGATGTAAAAGGCCTTAGCCAACACCTCAGGAATCTCTTCAGCAGTGGTTATTTGGTGATTCCATTTGGTCACTGGGGTAGAAATACCGACAATGTCCGTCTCTTGAAAAGCATCGCTGCCTAAAAGATGAGCCCCAACCTGTCCCGTAATGCAAACCAGTGGTGTCGAATCAATCTGAGCATCAGCGATTCCCGTAACCAAATTGGTCGCCCCAGGTCCCGAAGTCGCAATGGCCACGCCGACACGACCGGAAATCCTCGCAAACCCCTGGGCCGCATGTGCAGCGCCCTGTTCATGTCGAGTTAAAACATGATGAATTTGGTCGCGAAACTTATAGAGTTCATCGTAGACTGGCATAATCGCTCCTCCAGGATATCCGTATAGAACATCGACACCTTCAGCAATTAAACTTCGAACAACGGCTTCGCTTCCGGTAATTCGGAGGCTTTGAGTTTTTTGGCTGGTTAGTTTTGTTAATGTTTGAACAGACATAATATGCATTTAAAATTCATCAGTTACACAACCTTTGGCGGCAGAGGCCACTGTTTTTGCGTATTTATATAGGACTCCTCTTTTAAATTTCAAATCCGGAGCAGCCCATTGGTCTTTGCGCTGTTGTAATTCTTGGTCCGAGATGTCCAGACTGATGCTGTTTTGATCAGCATCTATGACAATTCGATCACCATCTTGGACTAGGGCAATAGCCCCGCCGTCTTGCGCCTCAGGAGTGATGTGTCCGACGACAAACCCATGAGTACCCCCTGAGAAGCGTCCATCGGTGATTAGAGCGACTTCTTTACCCAGTCCAGCTCCAATGATGGCAGCGGTTGGCTTTAACATCTCTGGCATTCCTGGACCACCCTTAGGACCTTCATACCGGATGACCACAACATCCCCACTTTTAACTTCTCCTGCCCCAATGCCGGCATTCGCAGCATATTCGCCATCATACACTTTAGCACAACCCTCAAAGCGATGACCTTCTTTACCTGTAATTTTGGCTACACTGCCCTCTGGAGCCAAATTCCCAAAGAGCATCTGCAAATGTCCTGTGGCTTTTATGGGTTGATTTAATGGGCGAATCACCTTTTGATCTGTGGGTAAATTCTTTACTTCGACCAGGTTTTCGGCCAAGGTTTTTCCGGTAACGGTAAGACAATCTCCGTGAATTAAACCTTGACCCAAGAGGTATTTCAAGACGGCTGGAATTCCACCGATGGCATGAACATCCTCCATGAGATATTGTCCGCTGGGTTTTAAATCAGCCAAAAAAGGCGTTTGATCGCTGATGTCCTGAAAATCTTTGAGACTAAAGTCAATGTTTGCGGCTCTGGCAATGGCCAAAAAGTGCAAAACTGCATTGGTTGATCCTCCCAGTACCGTGACCAAACGTATGGCATTCTCAAGAGATTTACGCGTGATGATGTCACTGGGTTTGATGTCTTTCTCAATTAATTGATACAGTGCAGCACCTGCAGCCTCTGCTTCCTCTTGCTTGTCTCGACTCAGGGCCGGATTTGATGAGTTATAAGGTAGACTCATGCCTAAAGCCTCTATGGCGGCCGCCATGGTATTGGCGGTATACATGCCTCCACAAGCTCCCGCACCTGGACAAGCCTTTTCAATGACGCTTTGATAGTCTTGATCGGAAATTGTGCCCGCCACCTTGCTGCCCCAGGCTTCAAAGGCCGATACCACATCTAATTTTTTCCCATTGTGACAGCCAGAATCAATGGTCCCACCATAGACCAACACTGAAGGACGATCTAGGCGAATCATAGCCATTAGGGCACCAGGCATGTTTTTATCACAACCCACCACGGTCACCAACCCATCGTAGCTCATGGCCTGAACTACCGTCTCCATTGAATCCGCAATGATGTCACGTGATGGTAAGGAATATCGCATGCCCGGAGTCCCCATAGAAATGCCGTCACTCACACCTATGGTATTGAAAATAAGTCCCACGGAACCAGTTCGCTGAGTTCCTGCCTTGACCTTGAGGGCTAAGTCATTCAAATGCATGTTGCACGGATTTCCTTCGTAACCCGTACTGGCAATACCAACTAAAGGCTTGTAAAAATCTTCAGGGGTAAACCCAATTGCGTAAAGCATAGCCTGAGCTGCAGGTTGAGAAGGATCTTGGGTTACCGTCTTACTGTATTTCGTGAGGTTTGATTTCATGGCAATTTTTAACCTTTCAAAGCTAAAAATCCAAGACCAATGGGCAGAGTAGCACATCAGGAGTTTTCAGAAATTCAATCGCATTAATTATATTTTAACTATCTGAAAATCATTAATTTATATTTTTATTTCTACGAAAGTCAAAAATTCTGCACCACACTTTGTCCCCAGAATATGCCTTATTATTTTAACGAATCAAGCGGACATTACTTTCGGTTTTTGTCCTAAATGGCTACATTTGCCAAAATTAAGAGGACAGATTTGACTGATTGCAACCTCGCAAAAAAATGCTAAAGGCAGTATCTCGCCCGGTTGACGCATTTCGGTCCTTTATTTAAAGCTTTATCTATGGCCTATTTGTTTACCTCTGAAAGTGTGTCGGAAGGGCATCCCGACAAAGTTGCTGACCAAATCAGTGACGCACTAATCGATCATTTTCTAGCCTTTGATCCAGAAGCCAAAGTGGCTTGTGAAACCTTGGTCACCACGGGTCAGGTGGTTTTGGCCGGTGAGGTCAAGTCTCAAGTTTATCTCGATGTTCAAAAAATCGCCCGTGATGTCATTAACAAAATTGGCTACACAAAAGGCGCTTATCAATTTGATGGAAACTCGTGTGGGGTATTTTCAGCCATACATGAACAAAGCGAAGACATCAACCGCGGAGTGGATCGTGCCAGCAAACAAGAACAGGGGGCAGGTGACCAGGGTATGATGTTTGGTTATGCCAGCAAAGAGACCGCGAATTATATGCCCCTTGGTTTAGAAATTGCACACAACATACTGATCGAACTTGCCGCTATGCGCCGTGAGGGCAATGAAATCAATTATTTAAGGCCAGATTCCAAAAGTCAGGTCACTATAGAATACGACGACAAGCATCGGCCTAAACGCATCGATAGTATCGTGATCTCCACCCAACACGATGATTTTGACCCCGATGAGAACGCCATGCTCGAGCGCATCAAACACGATTTAAAGCATCTCTTAATGCCTCGTGTCAAAGGCTTAATGACCCCTGAGGTCCAGGCATTATTTGATGAGGACATCACCTACCACATTAACCCGACTGGCAAGTTTGTCATTGGGGGTCCCCATGGTGATACAGGCCTTACTGGGAGAAAAATTATCGTGGACACCTACGGTGGAAAGGGTGCTCACGGAGGCGGTGCCTTCTCAGGAAAAGACCCGAGTAAAGTCGATCGATCCGCAGCATACGCCACCCGACACATCGCAAAAAATATGGTGGCCGCAGGAGCCTGTAAAGAAATTTTGGTCCAAGTGAGTTATGCCATTGGTGTTGCGGAACCTGTGGGACTATTTGTCAATTGTTACGGCACGAATCGCACAGGACTCAGTGACGGCGAAGTGGCCCAAAAGCTCCTCCAAATTTTCGACATGAAACCCGCCGCCATTGAAGAGCGACTGAAATTGCGTCAACCCATTTACTTCGAAACGGCAGCCTACGGTCATATGGGGCGAATGCCAGAAACCATTACCAAGGTATTTGAGCGACCTGACGGCAGTCAGAAAAGCGTCGAAGTCGAGTTATTTACATGGGAAAAATTGGATTTCGTCGACCAAATTAAAGAAACATTTGGCCTGAGCTAGAGGCTCTAGTCCAGCATTTTACGCGCGGCACTTAGAGCGGCCTCGAGTCCATCGGGGTTCTTTCCACCCGCAGTGGCAAAAAACGCTTGGCCTCCACCGCCCCCTTGAATGAGCTTGCCTAATTCTCGTACGACCTGACCCGCATTAAGCGACTTTTCTTTGACCAGGTCCTCAGAAATATAGCAGGTGAGCAGAGCCTTCTCATTGTGTTGACTGCCAAAAATCAAAAATAAGCGCTCGATTTTTTGACCCATGTTAAAGGCCAAATCCTTTTGCGCCGCAGCGTCGATGTCGACCATCGCTCCGATGAAATTAACGCCATTGATTGATTCCATAGACTGCTTGAGTTGGTCTCCAAGTTGGCCCGCCTTTTCGCGAATCAACTGCTGATTCTGTTTGCTGAGAGCGGCCACATCGCTTTGGAGTTTTTCGATGGCCGCAATAGGGTCTTGGGCTTGATGCAGCAATCGCTGTACCTGTTTAAAGGCAGCGGCGCGCTCCTCAAAGAACGCTTTGGCTGCATGCCCAGTTATGGCCTCAACACGTCTAATTCCACTGGCTACCGCCGATTCACCGGTGATGATAAAATGCCAAACATCTGTGGTATTGGCTACGTGTGTCCCGCCACACAGCTCCATGGATTTTCCGAATTTGATCATGCGCACTTGATCGCCGTATTTCTCACCAAACAACGCCATGGCACCCATTTCAATGGCCTGGTCATAAGGTAAATCACGATATTCCTCGAGGGGTAAACCATCTCGAATACGGGCATTGACATAATCTTCAACCTGTTGCACTTCCTCATCACTGAGTTTGGAAAAATGCGAAAAATCAAAGCGCAAATAACCGCTGTGGACCATAGATCCTTTTTGAGTCACGTGGTCTCCCAGCACATGGCGCAAGGCCTCGTGAAGTAAATGCGTTGCAGTGTGGTTTGAGGCAGCACGCAAACGCTGCTGCTTATCCACCACTGCAGTGTGTATTTCCTCAGGGTGTCGCGGCAAGTTTTTTGAGATATGGACGATCTGATTGTTTTCCTTTTTAGTATCGATGATGTAAACCACCTCCCCGTTATCAGCCTCCAAATAACCCTTATCCCCAACCTGACCACCGCTTTCAGGATAAAAAGGTGTCTTGTCAAAGACCAATTGATAGCGCAACCCTTCTTTTTTAGTTTCCACCTTACGGTAACTGGTTAATTGTACTTTTTGACTCAAAGAATCATACCCCAAAAATTCCTGTCCTTCACTTTCTTTTAAAACAACCCAATCACCCGCATCAATTTTAGTGGCGGCTCGAGACCTCGTTTTTTGTTTTTCAAGCGCTTGATCAAAACCCGCTTGATCAAGCTCAAAGCCACGCTCTCGCAAGATTAAGGCTGTAAGATCGATCGGAAAGCCGTAAGTGTCGTAAAGCTCAAATGCCTTGGCTCCTGAAATGATTTTTTCCTGACTTGAATCGATGACTTGATCCAAAAGGTTGAGGCCCTGGGCCAAGGTGCGCAAAAAGGAAATTTCCTCTTCTTTAATGACGTTGTGAATCAAATTTTCCTCGCGGACCAACTCTGGAAAAGATTCACCCATCATTTTGGTCAAAGTGGCTACTAATTTGTAGATAAAGGGCTCCTCTGTCCCTAAAAAGGTGTACCCGTAGCGTATGGCACGTCTTAAAATCCGCCGAATTACATAACCCGCTCCCGAATTACTGGGAAGCTGACCATCTGCAATAGAAAACGCTACAGCGCGCACATGATCTGCGATGACCCTGATGGCCACATCGGTTTTTTCATCCTGACCGTACCGCTGATCGGTAATGGATTCTATGGTCTCGATCAGTGGGGTAAAAACATCGGTATCGTAGTTGCTTGTTTTTTGTTGGAGGACCATGCACAGGCGCTCAAAGCCCATGCCGGTATCCACGTGTTGCGCCGGGAGTTTTTCTAAAGAACCATCCGCCAGTCGATTGAATTGCATGAACACCAAATTCCATATCTCAACCACCAGAGGGTGATCCTGATTCACCAGTGCGGCACCGGGACTCTGATCCCGCTCTTTCTTGGGCCTGAGATCAACGTGAATTTCACTGCAAGGGCCGCAGGGACCCTGCTCACCCATTTCCCAAAAATTATCTTTTTTATTGCCATCGATGATCTGGGATTCATCCACTAGAGTGCGCCAAATCTCATAGGCATCAGTGTCCTTCTCTAATCCCTCTGCGGCATCACCCTCAAAAATGGTGACATAGAGGGTAGATTTATCGATGTTGTATACTTCGGTCAGCAATTCCCAAGCCCATTCTATGGCTTCTTTTTTAAAATAATCCCCAAAACTCCAGTTGCCCAGCATTTCGAACATCGTGTGGTGGTAGGTGTCCATACCCACCTCTTCTAAATCATTGTGCTTGCCGCTAACCCTGAGGCATTTTTGAGTATCTGCGACTCTGGGATTTTTCGCCGTTTTATTGCCGAGAAAATAAGCTTTAAATTGATTCATCCCCGCATTGGTGAACATCAAAGTGGGGTCTCCTTGAATGACCATTGGTGCCGACGCAACAATTTCATGGCCTTTGTCCTTGAAATAGTCCAAAAATTTTTGTCGGATTACTGAAGATGTCATAATTCTAGCTTCTGGTGGACAACAGGTGGAGTCTGGTAAACAATTTTTATCTTTGCCCTGCGTTAAACTCAGAAATTCCCTGTTTTCATCGCAAAAATAGGACTTTTTAAATTATGTCTCAGGTAAAATATTACTACGACCCTCAAACACTTTCCTACCGCAAAATTAAACCAAAGCGGGGTCGGAACATTGGCTTGTTTTTCTTGAGCCTAATCGGGATTTTTCTGAGTGGATTCCTATTGCTTTTAGCCTACATCAACATCCCAAACCTGGAAACCCCAAAAGAACGGGAACTCCGTCGTGAAATCGCACAACTCGAGCTCCAGTACGGCTTGTTGAACAAAAAAATGGGGGAAGCAGAGGTCGTTTTAGAACAATTGGCCCAAAGGGACAACAATTTATACCGGACTTATTTCGAGACAAATCCCATTCCAGAGGAACAACGTAAAGCCGGTTTTGGTGGGGTTAATCGCTATCGTAACTTGGAGGGTTTTGATCATTCAGAATTGCTACGTAGCACCAGCGAACGCCTTGATGTTTTAACCAAGCAAATTGTCGTTCAATCGAGATCTCTGGACGAAATTGCGCGAATGGCCAGCGATAAAGAAAAGTTACTTGAAGCCATCCCGGCCATTCAACCTGTCAACAATGAAGACCTTACGCGCATGGCCTCAGGATTTGGTTATCGAAGAGACCCATTTACAAAGGCTAGAAAGTTTCATTATGGCATGGATTTTACGGCACCCAGAGGGACACCCATTTACGCCACAGGGGATGGGGTCGTTAAACGGGCCGATAACCGTTCATCGGGTTTTGGCAAACACATCAGGATTGATCACGGTTTCGGTTATGTCAGCATTTATGCGCACTTGTTCAAGTATAATGTCCGTCGTGGACAAAAAGTAAAAAGAGGAGACCTGATCGGATTTGTCGGCAGCACTGGGCGAAGTGAAGCACCTCATTTGCACTACGAAATCCACAAGGACGGTCGCCGCATCAACCCCATCAATTTTTACTACGGCAACCTAACTCCAGAGGAATACGCCAAAATGTTGACCTTATCCCAACAAGAAAATCAATCCCTGGATTAATGCACCTTAACCTTCCCGAAAAACGTTATTACGGCATTGGCGAATTGGCCAAGGCCTTTGGCGTGAATCCTTCTTTAATTCGGTTCTGGGAGAAAGAATTCGACCTGTTACGCCCCAAAAAAAATGCCAAGGGCAACAGAAAATTCACTCCTGAAGATGTAAAAAATCTATCGATGATTTATCACTTGGTTAAAGAGCGTGGATTCACCTTGGAGGGGGCGAAAACTCAAATTAAAGAGGGCAAGCACAAAACCCAGGATTTTGAACTGATTCAAAAACTCGAATCAATTAAGGCCCAACTCTTGCGCATCAAAGAGCAGCTCTAAGGTAATTTCCTTGATGTAAGTCTCTGACATTGAATTAAGCTTTATCATAATTAAACAGAGCGTGCCTTCTGCGTGAAAAGTGAATATTGATCAAGGATCGTAGCATTTAATCAAAAAAACTTTGAATATTCTTTATTTCTTTCTGATGTAAACCGTTATCGGAACTCCATTAAAATCGAAATGTTCGCGCAGCTGGTTTTCCAAAAATCGCTTGTATGGATCCTTTACATATTGGGGCAAGTTGGCGAAAAAAGCAAAGCTTGGATAAGGCGTCGGCAATTGGGTACAGAATTTTATTTTCACGTACTTTCCCTTGGTTGCTGGCGGTGGAGTGGCTTGAATAATGGGCAGCATCACATCATTTAACTGACTGGTTTTAACCTTTTTACTTCGGTTCTCATAAACGGTTACGGCTGTCTCTATGGCCTTGTAAATCCGTTGTTTCGACAAGGCGCTCATAAAGACAATGGGGACGTCCACAAAGGGCTCACACTGTTGCCGAATGTACTGCTCCATGGCTTTGGTTGTCTTGTGGTCCTTATCCACAAGGTCCCACTTGTTGGCCAAAATCACCACGCCCTTATTGTTGCGTTGAGCCAACCAAAAAATATTCTGTACCTGTCCATCAAATCCACGCATGGCATCGAACACTAAAAGCACCACATCACAATGCTCAATAGCCCTTACGCTGCGCATGACACTGTAGAATTCTAAGTCTTCTTTGACCTTACTTTTCTTGCGGATTCCTGCCGTATCCACAAGATTGAAATCAAAACCAAACCGGTTGTATTGAGTGTCGATGCTGTCCCGGGTGGTTCCTGCGATATCGGTCACCACAAATCGATCTTCACCGATTAGGGCATTGATGAATGAGGATTTACCTGCGTTTGGTCGCCCGACAACAGCAAACCTCGGGAGCTCTGAGGTGTTTTCTTCTTTGGCCTCGGGCAAGGCCGTGACAACAGCATCCAATAAGTCACCAGTTCCACTTCCATTAATGCTGGAAATGGTGAAGTAGCGATCCACACCAAGACCGTAAAACTCTACAGCATCTTGTTCCCGATTGGCATTATCCACCTTGTTAACGGCTAAAAAATAGGGCTTTTTACTGCGACGTAGGAGTTGAGCCACTTCTTGATCCATACCCGTGATGCCATGGGTAACATCCACCATAAAAATGATCACGTCTGCTTCACCGATGGCCAACTCAACCTGTTTATCTATTTCTGCTTCAAAAATATCATCACTGCCCACGACATATCCACCGGTATCAATCAACGAAAAAGTTTTACCATTCCAATCGCTTTTGCCGTAGTGTCGGTCACGAGTCACCCCACTTACGGCATCGACAATGGCTTCGCGCCTTTGAATTAATCGATTGAAAAACGTCGATTTTCCCACATTCGGACGACCGACAATAGCAACTATACTCATGACCTCAATTTCATGGGCAAAGTTAAGGTTTAAATGATAAACAAAACTTGGATAACGGGCATTTTAATGTGGTGAGGCCAGAACCAGAGTCTATTTGGCGTCATAACCAAAGCGCTTGAGTTGTTTGGGGTTACTCCGCCAATTTTTATTGACTTTTACCACAAGTTTTATAAAAATTTGCTTGCCAAAAAAACGTTCTAGATCCTTTCTCGCTTCGATTCCCACCCACTTTAAGGGCTGACCTTTATGGCCAATAATAATGCCTTTTTGGGTTTCTCGCTCAACCATGATGACCGATCGAATCCGAATAATCGTCTCATCCTCAAAAAATTCTTCGGTATCGATCTCAACCGAATAAGGAATTTCCTTTTTGTATTGAAGCAAGATTTTTTCGCGAATGATTTCATTGACAAAAAAGCGTTCGGGCTTATCGGTAAGCTGATCTTTTGGATAAAATGCGGGCGACTCTGGTAAAAGTGCAATTATGCGTTCAAAAACTTCCTTAATCCCAAAATTTTCCGTGGCAGAAACGCCAAAAACCTCAGCCTTGGGCACTTTCTCTTGCCAATAAATGAAGGCTTCTTTTAACTTGTCTTCATTGCCCAAGTCGATTTTGTTGAGCAGGAGCAAAACGGGAATCTCAGCCTGATTTATGCGCTCAAAAAAAGCATCGTCCTTCAAATCTTTTTCGCCGAGTTCGACCATATAAATCAGCACATCAGCGTCGTCAAAGGCCGATTTAACGAACTCCATCATATGAGATTGTAAGGCATAGGCGGGCTTGATGATACCTGGAGTATCGCTAAACACTGCCTGAAAATCATCGCCATTAACAATCCCTAGTATTCGGTGACGCGTGGTTTGCGCTTTACTGGTAATGATGGACAAGCGCTCCCCTACAAAGGCGTTCATTAGCGTGCTTTTACCCACATTTGGATTCCCGATGATGTTCACAAAACCTGCACGATGTGCCATAAAAGAAATTTTAACAAAGGTACACCAAGTTTGCTTATGGCTTGTAGCCACCTTTTGTCAAAGCTCTTTTTGGCATTCGATCAACGGTGTAAAGCCCCCAATGCTTTTCTGGTTCATCCGGGTCCTCAGAGCCCTTCCACGGTTCGTCAAAGGCCTCAAACCAAAACACCAAAACTTCCTGTTTTTTGGCCCAACGACTGATGGCTTGAAAATAAGTTTTTTGCGCCATCGGATGGGCAAAATTGACCGGTATGCCCTTGCCATTGGCACGTGTTGGCCAGCCAGCCTCTGTAATGACTACCGGTTTATTTGGGTATTTAGCGGTGACTTTCTCCAAATCACTTTGAGTCAGTGAGAGCGCCTGATCTAAATCAGTGTATTCCCATGCGGGATAAGAATGGATGGCAATAAAATCTACATAGGCCACAAGAGGCTCCATCGGGCCGAGCCAAGGCACGTAATTATCGCAAACAGTCACGGGTTGATGACAATGGTTTTTAACCTGTGTCAAATACTTGATTATTTGCTCAACTGGCACCAAATGATCGGTCCATGAGACACAGGCCTCATTGCCAACGGCCAATGCAAAGATTAAGTCTGAATATTGCTCGGCGACACGAATCAAAGCCTGAACCTGATGCTGGTTTTTATCGCGATTTGCCAAGAGAACCTCCTCAGAATAAACCCCTGAGTCCCATCCGCAATGCGGGTTATTAACCTCTGCCTCCAAATACGCGCCAATCATGACTTTTAAGTCAATTTGATTTTCAGACAGAATATCGAGAACCATTTCAGTATGGCCATCAATGCTGTACAATCTGATGTAATCAAAATGCTGAGCAACCAAAACCAGATCCTCTAAAACCTCAGCGCGACTGGGAATGGCCTCCCCTGGTCTTTGACCACGACGATAACCTGAGTAGCATACGGCCTGGCCGGCCTTAACGCCAAAAAAAGACGGGTAATTCAACATACTTGGATTCGACTGTATCGCCTAATATACGACGCTAAAACTTCAATTGCTCATTTTGATCCCACAGTCCCCAATAGGCGCCTACACTTCCCTCAGCGTCAACCTTCCACGACTCATCAAAAGCAGAGAAATAAAACATCTCTATATCTTCACTTTGAGACCAATTCTGAGCATTAATAAAATATTTAAGGGCATTTTCATAGCCAGGCATGGCAGCCCCAAGAGCCTCTCCCTCGCTCGGCCACCCGGTCTCTGTAATGATGACTCGTTTACCCGAAGCGGCTTGTTGAGCTTGATAGTACATTTGCTTCATGTAAAGCAATGAATAATCAATGCCACAGCCCTCCCAATAGGGATAGCAATTGGCTAGGATTACATCACAAGCCTGTGTAATTTTTAGGCGATTGGTAAACTCGTAATAGGCATCGACATAGCCCACAGGCACCTCAGGCAACTGGGCTTTAACCGAATCGATGTAGGCGATCAACACCTCCTCTTCAAGTTCTTTGCGATACATGACCTCATTACCTACACCAGCAACATCGACATAACCAGCCTTAGCTAATTCAACAAGAGCGCTAATTTCTTGTTCATTCTTTTGTAAATCTTCCCCAAGCCAAGCCCCAACAAGGGTTTTAAACCCGTATTCCTTGGCAAGTCTGGGAATGATTTCATTACCCTGAGTACAGGAAAAAGTTCGAATCCACTTTGTGTAAGGCTGCAACAGGGCTAATTTTCTCCTGACTTGCTCCTCACTAATTGGATCCCCCGGCTTTTGCGCCCCCTCATAGGGACTGAAACAAATACCGTGCATTTTTTCATTGAGCAAGTTTTTACTCTGCTCTTTTAAACCATCTCGACTCATTGCATTGACCTCAACCCCGGTCAATGACATCATTTTTTCCTTTCTGTAAGACATGAACGTGTATTTAAAATTAAATTGATTTAATTCTTTTTCCTTTCGGCCAGTTGTGCTTTAATCTGTTGTGCTTTTTCCTCAGTGATATCGTAGTTACGCATGATGAGAATGGCCCCAATCACACCCGCAATCGGTAAAAATGTATAGAACAAGCGCATCCCTGTTACAGCAGATTCCGTCACATTTTCAGCATCGAATCCTACCACCGACAAAATAAATCCTCCTAAAAGAGCGGCAATTCCAAAGCCCAATTTGACCATCCACCAATAGACCGCCCCTAAAACGCCCTCTCTTCGCTTACCTGTTTGTAATTCATCCAAATCACAAACGTCAGCGGTCATGCTCATCATGATGGTGAACAAGCTCCCGATTCCAAAAGAGTGAAACGGCAAGGCAAATAAGAACAAGTAAGGCTTGCCAGGGACAAACAAAAACCAGAACAACACATAACCGATGATAGAAATAAGCTGAGATACGATAAACGCCTTTTTCTTGCCGAATACTTTTGACATTTTAGTGATGATTGGAATCACCAAAAAAGTGGTAATAAGCGCACCAACCGATCCATGCATGGCCGGCCAATTTCCTGCACTGGCTGGATCGCTATTGAACAAATAATGCACAATAATTAAAAAGGTGTAAGCCGCAATGACATTAAAGGAATTGAAAATCAGAAAGGTCGCTCCTGCGATTTGTCTAAACTGAGGAATTTTGAAGGCCTCGAAGGCTGAGGCAAAAATACCGCGTACACTGCGCAAAATATGCTGAGCACTAATGGGTAGAAATTCACTCCGATCGAGCGTGGACTTGCTCTTGATGAACAAGGCAGGAATCAAAGCAAATAACGTACAGGGAATTGCCACCCAAATCGATAATTCACGAACCCCCTGATCTGCACCGTCAGGAAACCAAGCAGGATCGTATAAAATCACCCAAAACCAGGGCGCTATGACCCACGCCCATTGACCGATGAACTGAGCAACGGCCATGATTTCTGTTCGCTCGTGAAAATCCTCACTAATTTCATAACCCATGGCGACATAGGGTACACTAAAAATCGTTAGTCCGAGATAAAACAACAAGGACCAACTCAAAAAGTAAATGAAATTATACACCACACCATCGTCCTTGTGCAACTGCCACATCGCGACATAAGCCAAGCCCATGATCAAGGCGCCGATAAAGACATACTGTCTTCGGCGACCCCATTTTGACTTAGTATTGTCTGAAATGAATCCCATAATTGGATCGGTAATCGCATCGAATATTCTGGGCACAAATTGTATAATTCCCCAAAGTATGGCTGCAAAACCCAAATCTTGCACCAATACGATGATAAATACCCCCAGAGCTGCCGGGAACATTTGATTGGCCAACATGCCAAAACCAAAAGCTATTTTTTGGCCGGCTGAAACCTTGTTCTTAGTCATCATTTTCGAATCCTCCATAGTCGTAGTTATTAGTTATTGTTGTTAGTTGTTTATAGTTATCGTCTGTATGGCCTGGGCATCAATAATTTGGTCGAAGGATGACCCTAAGCCGTTAATGTTCAATTTTAAGGGCATTGAGGTTGGATTAAACATCACCATAACTACCTCACCATCAGAGCCTTCTGTTACTGTCAACATCAGTTCTTTGTGATCACATGAATGGCCCAATACCACATGACCTGGTCGAATGAACTTACTGAAGTGGCTCATCACATAGTATATCGGGGTGTAGTAGACCTGGTCACGATCTGGATCCACAATGACCGGGGCAATACACCAGTTTTCGAACCAGTTTGGCCCCCCTTCTCTATCGAGTACCATATTCCAATCGATCCAGCCATCAACCCAATGATTCAAACAACCGATAATGTCCCGAGCGTAACGATGTACCGGGGCGTATTTGGGGTGCAAATATTTTTTCTCAGGCTCACGCCAAGTATATCCCCAATCTGTAGCTTCTTCTCGCCAGTACCAATCATCGTCTTGCCAAACAGGCTTTTGAGCATCACAACAGGCCTCTGTTTGAATTAAATACTTTTCGGGTGCAGCCGCATGAGCCCGCTCAAGTGCCTCAGGAAAATAATCCCAGGTACTCTCATACCAATGCACTGCAGTCCCGTCAAAATAACGGGCACTTTGAACATCCCGATACATGACCGACACCCAATGATCTAGGCCCTCACGATTTTGGTCATACCCCAGCAGCTTAACATGAGACAGTCCTCTATGTTCCAAAGTTGGACCCAAATGATGGCGAACGAAGTCTGTCATTTGCTCAGGAGTAAAATGCATGCTCTCCCAATTCTCCCCATTACCATGGGGCTCATTCTCAACAGTAAAACCCCATATGGGGATACCCTCTAGTTCGTAGGCCTCGACATATTTTGCGAAAAATTCAGCCCAAGTGGTATAATGTTCTTTCAAAAGTTCCCCTCCGACCCATGAATTGTTGTCTTTCATCCATGGAGGCGCAGTCCAGGGCGAAGCGATCAATCTGAACCCGTCTCGGGATACTTTTTGAGCCATTTTGATCATGGGAATCAAATAATCCCGATCGTGATCAATGTTGAAATGGGTCAAGGTCACGTCTCCTGCTACTGGTGCGTAAGCGTATTGCCTACGCGAGAAATCACAGGAATTCATATGCGTTCTGGTCAAGGTATAATTCGCGCCGTCACAAGAGAAATAAGCCTTTATGATGTTTTGTCTTTGGGCCAGACTCATCTGGTTTACTAAATAAGCTGAAGCGTCTGTAAAAGATCCGCCAAAACCAGTGATGGTCTGTCTTTTATGCGTTCGATCCACAAAAACCTCAACCTCAGCTATGGAACCGTCATGAGTAATTTGACCGCATGAATCGGCCTTTATCGCGCTTAATTTACGTCCCGTCCGATCGGTTTGATAAGTCCTTACCTTAATGTCTGTTTTCTCGATATGTATCATTCCTTCATGCATGCAAAAATCATTTTGCTTTCCTCAGTGTTCCAGCTTTTACCTTAAAATTGATTCATCTTATCATTTGACTTTTAATGGTCTTATTTTGACTTTTATATAGCAAATTGAATTACTTGGATTGAGGTTTAACCTTTGGGCCAGAATAATCCTTGAAAATTTCTTGGATCACCCCATAAACCAATTTTTTCTTACGATCGATATCGACAATCCCCCAATATTCCTCATTAGCTGTCGCATCATAAGGCACTCCGCTGCTTCCCGGTGCCCATCCACCGACATCTTGTCGTTCAGGATGCCCCGCTTTCCACCAACCATCGGTAAATGAAAAAACCGCGACACCCGCACTTCGTGATTCTGGTATCATAATGGCCTTTAAAATTTTTTCGGTGGCATCAGCTTGCGCCCTTTGGTTGGGTCCCTTAGCATAACCCAATCGCTCGTTTGTCATGTAACTATCCGCCCCTAATTCAGAAAAATAAACCGGTTTATCGCTTCGCTTGCTGAACGCCTCCAAGGCTTTATACGACTCATCCCAACGATATACGTTCATGCCCCATAAATCAATCGCGTCGAGTTTCTCAAATACCTCAGGTTCCGGTACTTCACCGTGAGCAGAGGCCACAGGATGATTCGGGTCTTCACCATGGATGGCATCAACAGCATTGGCCAGTGTGTCATACCATAAATCAAGGGTCCCGCCGAACCACTGTGGGTTAAAATTGTATTCATTACCCAATTCCCAAAACAGAATCGCAGGATGATCTTTAAAGCGTTTGACATAGTCCAAATACGTTCCAGAACGTAAATCGTAATAACCGTTTTGATCGTAACCAAAACCCATAATTACCTTAATGCCCGACTGATAAATAGTATCTAGGACCGATAAATCATCAATAGGTTCATAAACTCTGATGGCATTAATGCCGGCTTGCTTCATCAACACCAGGTCCTCATTCAATCGTTCAAAAGATCTCGTTTTACCCCCGACTGCTACAGGGTGATAACACACCCCTTTAATGTAAAACAGTCCTGATTGATCAAACAAATAACCTTGTTCTATACGGGTCCCTACCTGTGAAGTTTGACCCAACAAACCATGCGCCACACAAAGCGCCAAACTCGTAAAGACTATTTTAATATGTCGCTGAGTCAATGTCATTCCAGACTTGATTTATTTTGGGTTTTCACAGGCAAAAGCATCTCTGAGATGAGTTGTTCTGCATCACCTGAATAGGTCGAGGCTACAGGCTTTCCATCTCTGGTAAGCCCCTTAAAAACCCCCTGATTTACTAGAGGCCATATGGCATATTTGGCCTGCCCCTGTTCATTGAATAAACCAAAATGATTTTCAGAATCATTCGGATTTAAAGCGCTTTTCCAGGGCTCATTAAAGGCCTCAAAAAAGAAACAAGTGATGCCCTGTTCCTGAGTCCAGCGCATCACCTTATTGTAATATAGGGCCTGCTTGTATTCATCTGCTGCCCTAGAGCCCTGTGCTCCATAAAAACCATCAGAATGACTGGCCCAACCCGTTTCTCCAATATGAATTGGCTTGTCAATACCCAAACTCTTAACATAGCTTAAAACGCTGAGGTATTGTTGCTGACTGTAGGTCAGTGCACGCTCCATGAGCCGGTTGATTTCATCGATTTTAAAGGCCTGTTGATCATCAGATTTTAACGCGCTTTGAGCATCAGAAGAATTGTCCTCTGCTTGCCAAAAAGAGGGGTTGTAATGCGTGTCGTGAAATGGATACGTGTGCACAGAAACATAATCTACAGCCCGAATCAGGGCAATCAGCGCGTCGTTGTGATATTCAGAACCACCTCCACCCCAAGAGGCAAAATTGTCAGAGCTGGTAATCCATAAATCCTTTGGCAAATTGCCCTTGGATTTTAAATCTTGTAAATGATTAACCCAATTTAAGATAACCGCCGGAGAGACAAAATAAGGACTGGCCCAGTGAACCATCGCCTCATTGCCCACAGCAATTACTTTAATGATGTCCGGATACTCTACGGTTAGGGCTACGGCCCGATCAATCTCGCCTAAATTGGCCTCATAATTTTCCTGAGTATGGTCCGGCGCAGCAGTCCAGGCACCAGCACAATCAATCCATACACCCAACATAACGTACATTTCAAACTCAGGGTTGGTGTTTTTCAATTCATCAATGGCTTTGACCACATTGGCCGCATGAGGGAATTGCAGATTATAGGTCCTTAAAAATCGAATGCCCATAGCGTGCATGATCCTTATGTCTTCTTTTAATTGAGCCATGTCGGGTTGCTCCTCTCGACTTTTACCGCGGTATCCTCCATAGGAGATGGCGGGATAATCTGGATTGCCTAAAAGTTCTGATGCGGATTTAAGATCCATAGCTTGGCTGGGTTGTTGATTTGCATTAAAAGCGCAAGAGACCATACTAAGCCCAACAAGAAGGCTGGCGTAGTGCTTTATATGTCCCGTACTGCGTTTAATAAATTTCATTGAGTTAACACCTAACATTAAGTTGCACGACCTCATCGGTACGTTTAAAAATCTCTTGGCTCAATTCTCTTGTGAGTTTAAGCCCTATTATTTTTTCAGTCTCACCATCACGTTTGATCACCTGAATTTCAGGCTGTGACCCACGAACATATACCACTGGTACTTGACAAATGGTGTAGGCCAAACTGTTCTCAGGCAGGGCTATAGACTGGACATTCTGTTTCAGATCCACGTATTGAAATTTCGCGGCTTGACTCAAAAATTCAGACTTTGGCAAAAGCGCAAGATCAAAACCGAGAACGCCATCACTTACCCTTACCCCTAATTCGCCGTATCGACACAACAAGTCCTCTTTGACCTGTCCAGTCATTCCAGGCTGTTGTGCTCCTTTTCCACCTGGTGTATGAGAGTAGGGGTCCGTGGGAAAGGCCCCGTACAATTCTGGAGACTTATGGGCGCCAATTCCGGCATTAATCTCGAAATAATGGTCGTACAATCGACCGATAATCTCGGGGGATACTCCAGATTCTACGGCCTTTTTGGTTACTTCAAACACGGCTAATCTCAACTTGGAAACCATGTGCCAGTAAATAGAACCTAGTCCTTCATAACCAAAAAAGGTCCCCGAGCGGCCGGTAAAAGCCTTGTGATTAAATATGGCCTCATAAAGTCCCTCAATATAAGCGGATTCCTGACTCACCAGGGCCTTGTAGGATTCGGGTAATTCAGTTAAAGCCTTTTTAAGATGATTGACATTATTGAAATTACCATTAAAATGGAATCCACCTTCACAATCCTGAGTTACAATCTGGCTATTTCCCGAGGCCACCAACTGGGACAAAAGCGTTGATTTTTCTATGGACTCAGGTTGAAGGTTGTTTTTATCCAAGAATCGTGGGAGTGTTTTGTTTGGATAGAGGACATAGCTGTATTGGTCTTCCCTAAATAATGCACTGGCCTTTAGGGCGTCCAAAACCGCCAAAGCCTCATCGGCCTCTAATGATCCTGAACTCAATACCGCAACTTGACCCTCCAACATCTCAGGAAGATGGGTCACTTTGATCCCCCCATTTTCGCTAAGGGTCATCAAGTTGTAAGCGTGATACAAATTATCCTGGCGTTTGTTTGCCGCCATGGTATGTTCTAAGTGAAGAAGGGCAAGCTCGATAAATGCGCTGAGTTCACTTAAATCCATTAGAGACTTTTGACCAGAAAAATTCTCATTGTATACCACATGTCGATAATCACTGGCCGCCTGACCCAATCCATCCAAAACTAAACGTCTTTGTGCATCAGTAAGCGGTCCTTTCAGAGCAGCAACTTGATCCTCCAAGGTGGTTTTCATGGCTTTAAAGCAGACCAAAAGTTCATTGGAAATCAGAACCTGTTCGTGATCAGTAGCCCCCAATATTTCCTTAAAAAACACCAAAAAACGACGTAAATAATACAGGGTCACCATAGAAATGCCGTTGCCGACAAGGGCGTTATTGGCATCATTCCATTCGGGTCTTTGAGTATTCATCCAGATCCCTCCTTCGGGAATAAAATTGGCCAGTTTGGCCAAAGTAGTCGCCATTATCTTTTCGATGAAATTCACCTTGTAAATAAAGACGTGGGCCTCTCTAAGTAAAGCACCATCACCGCCGATTTCTCCTTTTTTCAATTCAATTTTGGCCTCTCGATCGTGATCGAACTCTATGGTGTTTTTTGGGTCTTCAAGCAAGGCATCATAAGGCTTTATGCGATACGGTACGTTGGCATAGACAAAGGAGTCCTCTTCAAAATAGGTGTCCAACTTATCTGGGTAATAATCTCTTAGAAATTCCAAAAATTTCAGTAGATAGATGATTTGATGATCCCCCCAATATCCGATGTAGGACCACGGATTATCGGGCTCTATGGTTTCCCACTCAAATCCGTCTTTAAAAACTCGATAAGGGTTGTAACCGTCAAAGGTTGTGGCATTTAAAAACTTGAAAATCATGCCTTCCATGAATTCAGGATAGGCATGGGCCAAAGCCTCCCAATTCTGGAAAATATCACGCCAATTACCCTGATAATCAAGGACCTTAGAACCGTCGTCTTCGTTACGAAGGTTGATTGAAAATTTATTCCAAGGTCGGCTGGGGTCGCCATGTCGTCGACTGAATTTTAAGGGCAAGTATTCTGTACACAGACGTTTGAAGTTCAAATCGTCATCCCCCTGTATGGCCCCTTTTAAATAGAACAAATCAAAACGATCTGGCCAGGAAGACATCAGCCCCTGTTTTTTGAAAAATACCTTGTGGTTGGCTCGATCAATATAGGCCATAAAATCAGCCTTGTCGATCTGATAATTCTCATCAAAAATACCACCGCGCATCACATTGAACATGGTGTTGGCAAAATGCCGAATGTTGCGTCGACGATCGCCGGTGAGTTGCAAGCCATCACTGGCCCCAATCAGAGCGATCAGTCGCGCTGTGCCATAGTCAATGTCCTTGTTCAAGGCCTCAGTGAGCGCAACAGGAGAACTCGCCAACTCATTTTTTAATTTAACTACGTCACTTATGGATTGACTTAGATTAGCCACGATTGTCCACTCCCTTGGACTGTCCTTACTCAATTCGAAAGAATCAGAAATAAAATAAGCCCCTCGCTCGGCTTTGATGTCTACCTCCTGCTGAAGCGATAATCCATGGCGAAAATTATCGATTTGTTTTGAAGAAAGAAGTACCGTCGGATTATCAAAACCCGTAGACCACACCACATTGGCCTTCAGAGCCTCACTCGGTTCGGCCTTATCCGAGATGATGGCACTCAGGGCGTAAATGCCCAAATGAGTCCCCTCTAATTCACATTTTTTATAAGCGTCGACTAGATTACTGCTGCTATTTTGCAGGCCATCTGGCACTCCGTAAGGTAAAATGTTTTGCAAACCATCTAAAACTGCCACCCGGGTAGACTGATCGTCAAGGGCCGTCAACCTAACATGACGTCGAAAACCGAATTGTTCACTCGTGGCCCATTGATAACTGAATTTCAACGATAAATCAAGGTTGATTTCTTCAAAAATCACTTTGTTCCCATAAACGTTTTTGTAAAGATTCCGTTCAATTCGATACACCCCTTTATGACAGTCAGAGAAGGGCTCCCAGAGCAGACGACGACCATTGCGTTCTACCAGTAAAATGGATTTACTTCCTGTATGCCCCGTTGATTCCGTGATTTTATCGTCAGTGTAATACGGAAACAAGGCGTGATCGCTGTTCTGACGCCCTGCAGATAGCCCTCCCGTGCTTGAGATAAACATCCAGTGATCCGAATGACTCACGATGCTCATAAAGAATGGACGCATCTGATGAACAGCACTTATTTTATAATAGGTTTGTCCGTCGATTGAGGTTTCCTTTCCATCTACAGGCGAGTCGTTGAATTGTATCGGTTGATCTCCCAGATAAATAGGGGGCAATTCTTGGGTATGGTTCATTGTAAAATTATGGTCTTTAGTTAGCGTTTTGGTCGTCCAAATTCGACGGTACGAATTCAGAAGATTAAGTGCTCAAAATACCATAAATATTAGCTGAAAGGAAATAAAAAAACTATACAATAAGTATACAACACCACAAAAATAAAACTCATGAAACCCTTATTAAATAGGGAAATAACAAATTCAATTATCTGTTTTACAGTACTTTATTATTTAATCACGTAATTTTTGATACAAATACAACAAATAGAACCACTTCAAAAAGTACATCAAGTGACGCAACACAACACTCTATTGTAATTAAATCCACAGCCAAACAAATGCTGGGTCGATTAACCCGAAATACACACAGGTCAGTCACTAAATCACATCTCCCGAGACTGAAAATAAAAGAACCTGACAAACTATGGCGGCACATTTCGATTGTTGGCCACAGGTCAGATCATTGCAGCAACATAAGTCGCGTTAGTTTCCATAGAGGCTAACAAACTTCGATTGACGACATAGAAAAAGCCTCTTGATGACTCAAGAGGCTTTCTTAGTAGACAACTCATTGG
>Ga0213858_10000332_pt1 | contig 22977 bp, 11 predicted proteins | sample PICome_FD_160122 | JGI IMG/M metagenome (GOLD analysis project Ga0213858, IMG submission 160122) | Coastal seawater microbial communities near Pivers Island, North Carolina, United States - PICO245 | ecosystem: Environmental > Aquatic > Marine > Coastal | place: USA: North Carolina | collected... | reverse complement strand
ACTTAAGAAGTATTAGTCTTTGAAGACATTGATATGTTGATGGATGATTACACTTTTGATGAAGATCTAGATGATGATTCAGACATTAAGAAAATCAAAATAGCAAGAAAAAAGACTATTGCTAAAGCTAAAAAGTATTTCAATGAGCAGAAGGAAAAGTACAGGATTCCCCTTGAGTCAAGCCGGAGTTCTATTTCTGAAAGTGATGCGAAAGACCTTGAGGCATATAAACAATATATAGAGTCATCAAAGACTTACGAAGAAGAGTTACAAAGAAAGCATGATTGGTTTATTAAAAAAACTAATGATTTATTCGGAAGTGAGTTCAAAGGTTTTGAGTTCACGCTTGACGATAAAAAGGTAACTTATTCTCCGGGTGACGCTACTGAACTAAAGAAAGCTCAATCCGACACATCAACTTTTTTAAAAAAGTTTTTGAATGAAGATGGACTTATCGAAGATGCAGTAGGTTACCATAAGGCTTTGTCTATTGCAATGAATCCTGAAAAGTTTGCTAAGTTCTTTTATGAGCAAGGCAAGGCAGAGGCTACTGATGATGTGATGCGTAAGACGAAAAACATTAATATGTCTGAACGCAAAGCACCTGAAGTAACTTCTAAAGGCGGGATGCAGATTAAATCTCTCGGCAACGACTCAGGTAGAGGTTTAAAAATTAAAAGTAAAAAATAAGTTTAAAAATTAAAAAAGAAAAATTATGGCAGGAAGTGTCCAAACAACACCGGGGTTTGATTTGCAGCCAAGTGCACAGCAAGTCCCACTCGCAACAAATTATATTACCGATTTCAATTTTTTGAATCAGTATCTACCTGATACTTATGAAAAAGAATTTGAAAGATATGGTAATCGTACAATCTCCTCATTCCTTAGAATGGTAGGAGCAGAAATGCCTTCTAACTCTGACCTTATCAAATGGGCTGAGCAAGGAAGACTTCACACTAAGTATGTAAACTGTACTACAACTGTATTGACCAATTCAGATACAGCTACATTTACTATTAACGATGCATTAGTACCTGACCGTGCAGCAGTAGGGCTTACAGCAGGTTCTATCGCTATTCGAGTAGGTCAAACTATTATGATTAGCCCTAAAACCTTAACAGGTTCAGTAGCTACTACTAATAAAGCTATCGTTACAGCAGTAAATACAGGAGCAGGAACTATTGATGTAGCTTTCTATGAGTCAGCAGGTATCAGCAATGATAACGCAGCTAACATTTATGAAATATTCATTTATGGTTCTGAGTTTAAAAAAGGAACTGCCGGAATGGACGGTTCTTTAGAAGCTGATGATTCTATTTTCGAAACTTCTCCAATTATCCTTAAAGATAAGTATGCAGTATCAGGTTCTGATATGGCTCAAATCGGATGGGTAGAGGTTACTACTGAGAATGGTGCTACAGGATACCTTTGGTACTTGAAGTCTGAGCACGAAACTCGTTTACGTTTTGATGATTACCTAGAGACAGCAATGATTGAAGCTACTCCCGCAGAAAACATAGGCGGTAACCCTTCAGGTGCGTTTACAGCAGGTTTCAAAGGTTCTGAAGGTATTTTCTACACAGTAGAAGACCGAGGAAACGTGTGGGCAGGTGGTAATCCTGCGGCATTAGCTGACTTTGACAATATCATCAGACGATTAGATAAGCAAGGTTCTATTGAAGAGAATGTTATTTTCTTGAACAGAGAGTTTGGTTTTGATATCGATGATATGTTAGCAGCTCAAAATTCTTACGGTGCAGGTGGTACGTCTTACGGACTATTTGACAACGATAAGGATATGGCTCTTAACTTAGGTTTCACAGGATTCCGTAGAGGTTATGATTTCTACAAAACTGATTGGAAATACCTAAACGACCCAACTATGCGTGGTGGTCTTTCTTCTACTTTAGGAACAGATACAGTAAACGGATTATTAGTACCTGCGGGTTCTACTACTGTTTACGACCAAGTTCTTGGAAAGAATGCTAAGCGACCTTTCTTACACGTTCGTTACCGAGCTTCAGAGACTGAAGATAGACGTTACAAAACGTGGATTACAGGTTCAGCAGGTGGTGCAATGAACAGCGACCTTGATGCAATGGAAGTACACTTCCTTTCTGAGAGAGCTGTATGTACTATGGGTGCAAACAACTTCTTTATCTTTAAAGATTAAGAATAACTAACATTACAAGGGGTGTGAAATATCACCCCTTTTTTTAAAAATTATAAATTAAATCAAATGAAAAATAAAAAAATATCTGTAGCTAAAACCTACAAATTAACATCAGACAAAGCTCCATTATCGTTTATGATACCAACGAAAAGTTCTAGGAGCTATTCATTGCTTTACTTCGATGAAGAAAAGAATGAGAACAGACCACTTAGATATGCTAGAAACCAAAAGTCACCATTTGAAGATGAACAAGATGGCAATGTAATTTTAGAGCCTGTTGTATTTGAAGATGGTATGCTTCACGTTCCTAAAAACAATCCTGTACTTCAAGAATTTTTACACTACCACCCTATGAATGGTGTTAGATTTGTAGAAGTTAATGAAGCTAAAGATGCAGAAGGAGAAGTTGAGATTCTTAACTTAGAAGTGGATGCACTTGTTGAAGCAAGTAAACTATCTATTGAGCAGATTGAATCATTGTCTCGTGTATTGTTTGGTAAAGATACTTCCAAGATATCTACTTCTGAATTAAAAAGAGACATATTAATTTTCGCTAAAAGCAATCCAAGTGACTTTTTAGAAGCTATTAATGACCCAACTGTAAAAGTTCAAGGTACAGTACAACTGTTCTTTGATAAAGGGTTATTAACCTTTAGAAGAAACAAAAAGGAGATATGGTTTAATACACCATCTAACAAAACAAGAATGCTTGTTGTACCATTCAATGAAGACCCATTGTATTTAGCAACATCATACTTGCAGAGTGATGAAGGTATTGACTCACTAAAAATGCTTGAGAATCTTATAGAAGGATAGCGAGCATATATATTATATATTACAAGAGTCCGATTTTTCATCGGACTCTTTTTTTTTGCTATCTTTGTACAAAAGTTTATTATGATAAACTCAGTAAGAAATACAGTCTTTTCGGTTCTTAACAAGAACAACTATGGATATATATCTCCACAGGATTTTAATCTGTTTGCTAAGCAAGCACAGCTAGAAATCTTTGAAAATTACTTTAGTGATTACAATACAGCTATCAATAAAGAGAACGCTAGGATATCAGGTACGGGATATGCTGATGATACTAAGGGTATGGAAGAGTCTATTGATACGTTTTCTGTAATCAAGAACTTTGACCAAAAGAATTACAATAAATATTTTACACCATCTCAAACAACAACAGGAGATGACTATTATTTATTAAATAAGGTATTGGCATACACTACCTTTGCAAAGAGTGGAACAAACTTAGGAAGTCCACAGCCTTTTACAATGCAGGATAGTGGTTTTTCAGGAGTTGTTGCAGTAGGAGATATTGCGGTAAACTTATTTACATTAGAGCAATCAGTAATTGTAAGTGTTACAAATACAATAATTGGGTTGGAAGATAATATATTTCCTCCAACAACATCTACAGGAAATGGATATTCAATATTCAAACCTGAGAACTATGAGGTAGAAAAGGTGACTAATAGCAAGATTAGTATGCTAGCTAACTCTGTGCTTACAGCACCTACTAAGACTTTTCCGGCATACTCTTTGAATAGTGATTCAATAACAGTATTGCCGAAAACAATAAATAATCCCGGTCAGGTATTTAGTCAGTATATTAGATATCCAAAAGACCCTAAGTGGACATATAGTACATTAGCAAGTGGAGAGCCTGTGTTTGACCAATCACAGTTAGACTACCAAGACTTTGAGTTACCTATTGAAGATGAAGTTAACTTGGTTACCAAAATACTTCAATACGCAGGCATACAGATAAGAGAAGCTCAGGTAGTTCAGTTTGCTAATTTAGAAGAACAAAAAGATAATCAAGAGTAATGGCATATTTATCACAGTATCAATATTATGAAAATGGAGGCGTAGCTCCTGAAGATGCAAATTGGGGTTCATACCAATATGTCAGCTTATACGATATAGTCAACAACTTTATGTTGATGTATAATGGAAACCATTCACTTGTAAATAACGAGGAAAGGTTTAAGGTATTGTTTCACGCAAAGCGAGCAATACAAGAACTTAATTACGATGCGTTTAAGGAGCTTAAAGTATTGGAGCTAACAGTAACTGACTCTTTGAGGTATATATTACCTTCAGACTACGTTAATTGGGTTAGAGTTAATATATACAAAGATGGTTTACTTAGACCTCTAACTGAGAATATTCAGATAAACTCATCCTTAGCATACTTGCAGGATAATAATGGTAGAATATTATTTGATGTAGATGGCAACGCACTATCTCCACAGTTTTCTCAGATTGATTTAGATAGAATTACAAAGCAAAAGAAGAGCATATACCTAAATCAAGGTCATCAGTTTGATGGGTTTGAAGGATACTTCTACGAAGGTAATTGGTATTTTGATTATGCAATTGGTGCGAGATATGGTTTAAATACAGAGACTGCTAACTTCAATCCTACATTTAAGATTGATAGCAAGGCAGGTGTTATAAACTTCAGTTCAGATATGGCTGACGAGTTATGTATACTTGAGTATGTATCTGATGGTATGGAAGGTGGAGACGATTCTAAAATTAGTGTAAATAAGTTATTTGAAGATTATGTGTACGCATATATCGAGTATGCCATACTAAATAGTAAACTCAATGTGCAGGAGTACGTTGTACGAAGAGCACAGAAGAGAAAGACTGCTTTATTGAGAAACGCTAAGATAAGAATAAGCAACATCCATCCGGGACGATTGTTAATGAATCTAAGAGGTCAAGATAAGTGGTTAAAATAATATGGCGAATATTACAAGAAACTTTATAAAAGGGAAAATGAATAAGTCGGTCGATGAACGACTTATACCTAACGGTGAGTATGTAGATGCCATTAATGTTCGTATGGGGTCTACTGAAAATTCAGAGATCGGTGTAATAGAAAACACTAAGGGCAACTTAGGTCTAACTACTTTACAATATAAAGGAGTTCCTTTGAGTACATCTGCTAGATGTATTGGTGCTTATGAGGATGGAGCTAACGAGACAATATATTGGTTTGTTCACGATAGCGATTTTCCTGTATCTACAGAAGCACCTCTTGGTAAAATTGATTTGATAGTATCATATAATACTTTAACAGATCAAATAGTATATCATGTTATTAGTGTAAATAAAAATGATGTAATCACAACACTAAACTTTAATCCTGACTATCTTATAACAGGTATTGATTTAGTAGAAGATTTATTGTTTTTTACAGATAACATAAATCCACCAAGATTTATTAATGTAAAAAGAAACTATCCTGATCCTGCATTACAGGTAATTATAATTCCTAGAGCTTTTGATTATAATAAACAGCCTCAAATATTAGAAGAAGAATTACAGGTTATAAAAAAACCACCTTTGTTTTCTCCTTCGGTTGATTTATTAGAAACTAGTTCATTAGAAACTTTTTTAGAGGATAGGTTTATATGTTTTGCATACAGATATAGATATGCTGATAATGATTATTCAGCAACATCTCCTTTTTCTCAACCTGCTTTTTATCCTCAATCATTTAGGTATAGTATAGATACTAGCTTAAATGAAGGCATGACAAATAAGTTTAATACTGCTAGTGTTACCGTAAACACAGGAGGACCTTTAGTTGTAGGTATTGATTTATTATTTAAAGATGCTGAAGATAGCACAATAAAAGTAATAGAAAAATTAGATAAGGCTGAGCTAGGTTTGGCAGATAATTCTGATTATAATTTTACCTTTGATAATAGCAATATATTTACCATACTTCCTGATTCTGAAATATTAAGGTTATATGATAATGTGCCTAGAACTGCTCTAGCACAAACAATGATGGGCAATAGGCTTATATATGGAAACTATGTAGATGGATATAATTTAACAAGAGGGTTAAATCCTACAAAAATCGAATACTTTGTAGATTTAATTAGTGAAGAAAATCAAATTACTGAAATTGACGAAACCATTTCTGATGCAGAGTATCCATTAGGTCTCACTACTATAACAGATGGATTAGTTACTTTTGATTTCAGCAGTATACCTGATTCAGATTTGGTTGAAGGAGCTAGCATTATTTTTGATTTTTCTCTCATACATAGTGAATTTTATCCAAACACATCAGCTCCTATACTTGATCCTGCCACTCAAGGGACGCCGGCTTTTGATTTAACGCATATTTTTACACTACCAAGAGATTATAATAATATTTATGAATTAGCAGATAGTGCTGAGTTTAGAAATTCTATTGGTATTGGAGGGCTTGCTCCTAATAGAAATATAAAACCGATGTATGATCCTGCTGATCCTTCTATATCTTGTACCGGTACAACATTAACAGATTTTTTTAATTGTAAAATACCAATACAAAAAACAACTAACGCAGGACCGCCGGTATTTAAAACTTCTAGTGGTACAGGTAGAGATGATATTACAGGGTCTTTTAGTAATGTTCAGTTAGATTCTAATGGTGGTGTATCTGATAATAACCAAGGTGTAGATATACTTTTTAACACAACTAGCAAGACGATAGGATTCAGATTTCCTTATGTTAAATACACATTAGATCCTGCAAATAATCCTGACATCGGCAAGGTTTACGAATTTTATTATATATTAAGTGCAGCAGCATCTTTTGAGCTTTTAGGAGATGTTAAGAGTCTTCATAGCAACAGAAACTATGAAGTAGGTATAGTTTATATGGATGAGTTTGGAAGATCTTCAACAGGTCTTGTTAGTGACAACAATACAGTTTCTATACCTTGTTCTAACTCTGCATCTAAAAACTATATAAAAGCTACCATTCCTACCACGCAAATTGCACCTGAATGGGCTACCCATTATAAGTTTATCATTAAACCTGATGAAGCGGGATATAATTCTATATTTACTAATATATATTTTGTAGGTAATAATGACGGGATGATTTACTTTTTACTTGATGGAGAAAATTCATTAAAGGTAGAAAAGGGAGATAGATTGATTGTAAAAAGAGATGGAAGTGGCGTTTCTCAGAGTTGTATATATACAACTGTTTTAGATAAAGAAGTTTTTGCTAGTGATGAGATTACAAGTGGTAATCCGGCAGGAACTTATATGAAAATAAGTCCTAACTCAATAAATGTAGGGCAAGATGCTGATGCTGTTATTGATACAGGGTTGCAGACACACGTAGAAAAAACATCAGGTAACTGTGCGGTTTTAGATAGAAATAGGCTTTCTATGGGTCTTAATAGTAGTCCTTTTGTTCCTTTTGATGTTCCTCAGGGTTCTCGTGTTGAGATGTTCTTTTCATTCAACAGAAATGGTACAGCTAATTTATTTGGTTGTGAACAAAGAACATACGAAATAAGTATTGAAATTACAGCAACAAGGGACTACCCTAATATGTTGCAATTTTTAAATGGAGAAAACTTTCAATCATACCTAGATAATCCTGATGTTCTAATTGTGGGTGGAGGTCTTACTTTTGTAACAGAGTGGCTTGGTGATCAAACAACAGCTTCAACTGTACCAAGTTGCGAGTTAGGTAAAAATATTATTTATTGGGTAGATGGAGATGCAGCGTCATCGCTAAAACCGGCTTTAATATGTAAAGGTCCTCAGTCTTGTGGATCAAGTGAAAGAAGACAGGCAACTGTTCAGGGTAGAGTTAGGGTTGTTCGTGCTGACAATGCTGTTCTTTTTGAAAGTCAGCCTCAGGATTCATTGCCTAATGTGTGGTATGAATCTGCTGATACGTATGAAATATATGAATATTTTGACGTAGGTACAGGTACAAGATATCCGGGATTACATAGAGGTGGAAGTGGTACAGGAGAACAAGACCAAACAGACGCACAGCCTGCAATTATTAATACAGACTTTTTTAATTGTTATGCATTTGGTAATGGTGCAGAAAGCTACAGAGTAAGAGATTCAATTGTAGGAAAAACATTTGATCTTGGAAATAGGGTTTTAACAACAAGTGAAAAAGAATTTAAAGAAGCAGATCGTTTTGCTGATTTGACATATAGTGGTATTTATAATCAAGAAAATAATATAAATAAACTTAATGAATTTAATTTAGGTTTATTGAATTTTAAACCACTCGAACAGTCGTTTGGTACTATTCAGAAACTATTTGGAAGAGAGACTGATATACTTACATTGCAAGAAGATAGAATATCATACGTTCTTCAGGGTAAGGAAATGATAACAGGCTCTACGGGTGGCAGCTCGCTAATCACAGTACCTGAAATATTAGGTAAGCAGGTGGCTCGTGTAGAAGAATATGGTATATCCAACAACCCTGAAAGTTTCGTTCAATGGGGTATGGATAAGTATTTTACAGATGCTAAGCGTGGTGCTGTAATACAGCTTAAAGGTAGTGCAGCTCAAAATGAAAAACTAACCGTGATATCTGAGCAGGGTATGCGTAGTTGGTTTAGAGATTTATTTATAGAGTCATTTGAAACTCAAAAGCTAGGAGGTTTTGATCCATATATGGATGAATACGTTCTGAGCTCAAACGATATACTAAAACCAAGTGAACTATCTTGTGATCCTTGTGGTGTTGGAAAAACATTTAAAGTTATAGAAACAGAAGCTACTACATACTGCGTAGATGTAGGAGAGTTTGTGGGAGATATTGACATTGAGTATCAAGTTATACAAGACTCATCAACATTGCCGGGATTCTCAATCAATGCAAATTACAATGGCGTAGATTACTTTTCAGGTAATGTTACAACAGGGGGAACGCTTACATTCCCTAAGCAATCTGTTTCTGAGCAGTTTGTTTATATTACGGTGTTATCGAATGATGAAACTACTTTGCAGGTATTAGTAAATTGTCCCGATGCTGAAGAGATAACAATAGTTAATGTATGCTTTACAGGCGATGATGAAGCCGGTTTATTCATACATAATGAATACAGATGGACAGATGGATCATTTACATCTCCATTACATTCAGAGTCGGTTGAGTTTGCAACAGGAACTAATAACCCATTAGTATCTCAATATCAAGAAGTGTCAGGAAGACAGGGTGGTGGTATTATACCATCTGATACAGCTACGGTAAGATTAATATGCAACAAGTTTGGATTTGATGATTTTGTTTTTGATGAAACAAGCGATAGATTTAAATATTTAAGAACTAATACATTGTATGATAATACTGATGTTGACATGCAGGCATTATTGGCGGCAGCAACAACAGCTACACCAATAGACAATACAGGTGCACCAAACACATACTTTGCCGAGTTTAATATGCCGGCTTCAGGTAGCTACTTGTATTTAATTTGGGATTATAGAACAATTACTGAAACTACAGATTTATGTTATGGAGCTACGGAATCAAACGCCTGCTGCTTATGTTAAAAAATTAAATTATGCCTACATACTACTTAAACGGAACAACACTAGAAAACTCAACGGCAGTTTTTGACGATGACGAATTAACTATCTGTTCGGCAGATGGATTTTACTCTGACGGCAATATTGTTCGTGAGCAAGCTAGCTGCCTGTTATTACCAATAGTACAATGCCCTGAATGCCTAACACCTTGTGGAAGTAGCTCTATAGTAGGTAGCTCTACTGTGGCAAGGCTATTTACATTAAATGTAGATTTAGGTAACGCTGTTTCTGATGTGGGTGCTGTTATAATAAAATTTGCACCGGCTTCTACACCTGTGGGTATTAAAGCCACATATGACGGTGTCCTTTACAATAAGGTAAGTTCTCCTGTAGACGGATATCACGGAAGCACAGTACCTAATAGCTACACATATTTGGGTAATACTTTAGATGGATGTGTTCCTGTAGCAGGTAATCTTTATAGCGACATACCTATATATAATCACGTTGATGGAACAGGGTTTGTAGACACGGGAAATATACAAAGCATTACTCCTCAGGCAGGAGAGTTTAGTCTTACTACAGCAGCAGTACCGGGTACTACGGTTATGGTTGTGCCTAAGCTTAATGCTGATCCTCAGGCTATATTGTTAGAATTTGCTAACCTAACAGCTTGTCCAACAAATTCGTTTGCAGTTATAGTTGAATGCCCTACGCTTTTAACAGGATACTCTTCAAGTCTTGGTGCTCCTGATTTTCCAACTGCCTGTGGATATACAATAGGAAGTACATTTTATAATGCACCGGTATCAGGGACAGCAGGAAACCCTGCCGTGAATGATTGGGTATTTTCGGATGAATACGGACAAAATGTGTTGGCACAAGGATTTTATAAGATAAATGCAACTGAATATATTGAGGTTGATGCAAACGGAGTAGTAATAACTAGAGCGAACTGTTAAGATATGGCAAATTATACACTAACATACGACGAAGGGGTACAGGGATTCCCATCTTTTTACACCTACTATCCTGATTGGATGATAGGAATGAATAACTATTTTTACACTTTTAAAGGCGGTAATCTTTACCGTCATAATGTAAATGAAAATAGAAATACATTCTATACCGACTTTTGGACTCAGGTAGGAACTCCTGACGAGGCTTTCAAGCCATCTTCTCTAGAAAGTGTATTCAATGTAGCCCCATTGCAAAATAAGCTCTTTAAAACGCTTAATTTAGAGGGAGACGATAGTTGGGCAGCTACAATAGAAACTGACATACAGGACTCAGGGTTTATTGATTCTGATTATTTTGAGAAAAAAGAACAAAGTTGGTATGCATTTATTAGAAACGAAGGGCTAGGTTCTACACCTGCCGCTCTTCCTGAATTTGCATTGCGTTCACTAAATGGTATTGGTCAAAGCACAACAGTAGTTATTGGTGCAGGTATTGCTACAATAAACTTTGCGACAACAGTTCAGATAGGTAACATATTAAGTGTAGGAGATTACTTCTATTTCTTATCAGGTACTAATGAGCCTGTTTATGCAGGTAACGTAACAGCTATCAATGTAAACCTTAGGGCAGGGACAAATAATGTGGTCATAGATACAACGCCTGCCGGGACTACACCAATACCATCAAATACAGAGACATTCTTATTTATTAAGAACTCAGTTGCTGAATCTCACGGTGTATTAGGACATTATGCAGTATTTAACCTAACGTATTCAGAGAATACAAAAGTTGAGTTATTTGCAGTAGAATCAGAAGTAATGAAAAGTTTCCCTTAAATTTATTATCTTTGTGCTAAATCACAAAGAATATTATTATGGCAATAGGAACAGCAATAGCTTTAGGTTTACAGGCTTATGGAGCATATAAAAGCTTTTCGCAAGCAGCTGAATCTTCAAGATTAAAGAAAGAAGCAGAAAAGGATGCGGAAAGAGCATTTTCAAAAGCTAAAAAATTTGTAGAAAAAACCCCTCTCCTAAAAGTTGGTCTTGCAAAAGAAGCTTATCGTAGACGGCAAGAGGCAGCTAATGTTTCAGCAGCACAAGCTATAGAGGCACTTAGAGAATCTGAAAGAGGCATGGGTAGATTGGGTGGTGTTTATTCTCAAAAACAAATGATAGATGCAGATATAGCATCTAGAATGGCAGGAGATATATATGATTTAAATATATTACAGGCACGTGCTCAAGAGCAAGATTATGATGCACTAGCACAGATGCAGCTTCAAGAAAAAGCAGGTCAAGAACTATATATGTCTGATCTTGATCAACAAATTAAAGAAGGTCAAGAAGGAGGTATCGAGGCATTGGGAAGTTTAGGAGCAACAGTAACAGATATGTCAGATGGACAGCTATCAAGAAAAATAAAAGCTAACATAGCAGATAGACGTGCAAGACGTCAAGAAGCACAGCTTGCAGCAATGGGGGTAACAGATGCTGTAGAAAGTGCATCTCTTCCTTCATTATCTAATACCGGTCAGTCTTCTGTTATGCAGACATCACCTATAGCACCTATAGTGCCTAGTACAACTCAATTTAACCCTTACGATCCAATTTTTAGTTTTGCTCAGGGAGATGATCTTGGGCAGGGTGTTGAGTTTGATCCCGGTATTGATCCCGGTTTTTACGTTGATGGGGAAGGTGGTATGCCTGTCACACGTCAGGAACTTCAACAACTTCTTCGCCCGAATATTTTGGATTATCCTAGAGGACGTAGTAACACAGGTTTTTAATTATAATATATGGCAAGTAAGTTTGGATATGTAGAAAGAGGTGCAGACAGTCAGGTAGATTGGGCTGAAGTAAGCAAAGGGTTTTCTGATAAAATTCTTGGTGCACAACAAAGAAAGCAACAACGAGCTCAGGCTATTGAAGACCTAACTGAAGTAGCAAAAAATGTAGAAATACCTTTAGGTGCTAATACAGATTGGAACACAAGATTCATGGAATTTGCACAGGGTGAGGTTATACCAAAGATAGGTGCTTTCAAAAGAATGTATGACAGAGGTGATCTAAGCAATAAGCAGTACATGACTATATTGCAGCGAGCTACTGATTCTACTGCTAGGGCTATGGAACTAAAAAAACTTATTGATGTTCGATACGGTGAACTTATGAAACAGGCTGACGAAGGTAAGCTAAGTAAATTCAACCAACAGCTTTTAGATAAATCAAACAAGTTTACTGACCTTAACAACATGACTTTAGTAATGCAGGACAATGGTAATGTTGTTGCTAATCGTTTAGTGCCTGATGGGAAAGGTGGTTTTGTAAATAGTACAGATCCAACAGACGTAGCTAGTATGGAGGCAATAGCTAACATATATATGGATAGTCCTAACATATATGATGCAAGCAAAAATATAACTGATATTGCATCAGACCTAGGCGAGTTCCAATATGTATTTAGGGAATTAGCTAACTACCAAAAAGCAGGTACAATAACTACTGTTGAAGATATAACTAGGCTAGGTGCAGATGTAAATGTTCCTGATGAGTTAAAAGAAATTAGTGCAGAATACCTAAAAGCTGAAAATGGGTACATTGAATCTATGATGAGTAATCCTCAAAACCTAAGGTCATTACTTATGGATTATGTATCTAAAGATCCTAAAACAGGAAACGAATATTCCGTATGCGATCCGGGAGAAGACTGTAAGGGTAGTGATAAGGTTAGGGTATTTTACAATGCTAACAATCAGATAGAAGCAGATATAACAGAAGAGCAAAGAGGGGTAATTAAAGATAAGATAAAAGCAGAACTTAGAAGTAAGTTAGATAGAAAGGTTGATACAGATGAAACAGGAAGAATAAGAAAAGCTACTAGAGTTAAGACTGACAAACCACCAAAACCTGATGAAATTTCATCTAATGATATAGTAGGGCTTATAGCTCAGCTTTGGTATGGAGATCAAGCTCAGCTAAACTATGCAGCAAAAAAATTAAAGAGCATAAATCCTGACGTTGCAGATATAGTAAGAAACAAAGATAAAGTTGAAATAATATATTTAAGCGGAGGATCTGAACCACTAGACTTTTTTGATGAAAATGGAAACTTAAAGCCACAGAAAAATTGGGTAGAAGAAAGTGCAGGTTTCTTTTTGAGAACTAGTGAAGGTCAGTTAAAAAATGTAGCTAATGCATTAAAAATATTTGAATATGATCCTGACAAACCGCACTCTAAACTAACATCAAAATCAGTTAGAGGGAAAACTGCAAGAGATAGGGTAGAAGCAACAATAAAAGATGAGTCAGCATTTGATTTAGGAACAGATGTTTATAGAAAAGATTTTGAAGACAAAGAAGTAGAGGGAATTATAACTAAGTATTTAGAAAGATATGTAGGTCCTGTGAAAAACAGAACTAGAACGGGAGGAATTGATTATTATAACCTTCAAAATGGTAAAAAGTTAGCGATAAAGCCTACAGATACTATTGAAAAACTAAAAACATTTATAATAAATAATGGCGATGATGAGCTTATTGCAAGAATAGCCAAAAGAGGTAGTTTGGATTAAAATACATATAGTAAATTAATATGTTAAAAAAATTATACGATACAATAAAAGGAGAGGGTTACTACACTAAATCTTATGAAGAGTTTCAGGATCAATACAAAGATGACAAATATGTTCAAAAAGTATTTGATACTGTTTCTGAAGAAGGTTTATATACTAACTCTTTTGAAGAATTTAAATCAAAATATACAATAGACCCTCCAAAAAAAAAAGACAAATCAAAGCCTATTGGGGGGAAAAAAAACACTACGGAATCTACTACAGAACAGGATCAGGGAAAAAATGGTTCTTCGGACTCATCGTCAGATGAAGAAGATATACAGCTTGTTGGAGAAACTATAGATACTCCAACAGAAGAGGTTGAGTCAGATACTGAAGAAACCGTAACAAAAGAAGCTCCAAAAACAGAGCAAGAAGAGCAGCCAATTGAAGGAGAAGTTTTTGAAGGTGGAGAGCTACCTGAGTTTGCTATTAAGCAAAGAAGACCACTTGACAAAGATATTTTTGATCCTATGTCTGAAGATAAAGATTTTTCAGATTCAGAAATTAGTCTTGGTGTATCTCAAGAAGAGATACCACAGGCTGAAACTACATCGCCTGAAATTCCTACAGAAAAAATGCAAGAATATGAAGAATATCTTGCAGCTAAGCCCGATATAGAAATAGAGCTTAAAAAAAGACAACAAGAAGAAGAGAGGGAGAAAAACAAAAAAGAACAAGATGAAATTAATGCTAGAAATCTTTTAATATCTACCCCTGAATTTATAGATAAATTAGAAACAATAAATAAAGAAAGCATAAATCTTAATGAAACAGATGCAAAAGAATATTTTGCAAAAGAGTTCGGGGATTATGGTTTTTCTTTTTTTGAAACCGGAATCGGTGATGCATTAGAAGTAACTGCACCCAACAAGAAAACATATACTGTAGACCTTCAGTCTTTCTTTTCCGACCAATCGGAAATCGATGGTTTAAAAGATTTTATAAAAAGTAATGCTACTATAGCAGATTATAACATATCAGAAGGTCGTGATGTAGGAAATAAAAAAGAGCAAGAATACATTGATTTTTTTAACAAAAGAGGTTTAAACTATGGAGAGCTAAAAAAGAATGAGGAGGAGTTTAATAAGGTTGAAGAAAAATTAGACTTTATAGAGGGTATGCCTTTTAATGATTCATCTCTAACTAAAGAAGAAAAAGAAAAATATGGAGATCTTTATATAAACGGATACAGGAGAGATGATATAAATGAAATAGAGTCTGAGCTAGAATCTAGAAGAGATTTCTTATACAGCTATTTTGATCAAAATGAAGATGTAATGAGGGCGAAGGAAGATTGGGATGCACTTCAGGCTAAAGAGCAAAAAGAATATGAGAAATCTATTGGTAAAAATCTAGCTGCTGTTATACAGGAAAAAACTATTTTAGACGAAGGTCTGAATCAAACTAAAGATTACTTCAAAGAAACTTTTGGTTTAGATATAGAAGAAGCAATTAAGACAAACTTTAAGCCACCTGCTAATATAAATCCAAAAAGCTACGATGATTTTATAACAAACTATAAATTACTTAAATCGCAAAACACTATCTTGGCAAATGAGTACGAATGGTCTAAGTCATACATAAACACAAAGTTTGATAAAAATTTTAGAGATGAGTTTGTAAACGATGCACAATCAATACTAAATGCAGGGAAGGTTGGTTTAAGTAGAGGAAAAGCACAGAATGAAATACTAAAAGTATCTTTAGGTATTACTGACTTACCTGATGATGCATCAACATTGGATTTCGCTAAAAGGCTAATACAATACATGGAGGATGCTGAAACAGGCAAGACAGGAAGAGCTCAATACAGGTTTCATGCAGCTAAAGGATTTATGGAAGCTTTTAGAGCTTTTAGAAGAGATCCGATTGAACTTGGTTTAACATTAGCTTCTGAATCACTTACTCAAATGCTCCCATATGGTATTAAAGTAGTCCCTGCAACTACAATTACCGGTGCAGGATTGGGTAGTTTATTTGGTCCGGGTGGAACTCTTGCAGGTGCAGCAAAGGGTTTAAGGACAGGTGTGGCAGCTACGGCTTTGGCACTAGAATACACCAATGCAGTATTAGAGGCTATAACTAATCAGGGATATGATGTGCAAGATCCTATGTCTTTAGCTAAAGGTTTAAAAGACGATCTTGTTTGGAAAGAAGGTAAAGAAATAGGTTTAAAGAGAGGTATACCTATTGCCATGATGGATTACCTTTCTACAGGTATGGCAGGAAGAGTTTTTAAAACATCTAGAACTGCATCTAGGGGTAAAAAAATATCATCTTTTGCAGCAGAGAGATTTGTATTTGATCCAATAATGGAGGGTGCAGGAGAAGCAGCTGCAATGATAAATGCCGGTCAAGAGCTTGACGCTAAGGAAATATTAGCTGAAATGGCAGGTGCTTTTGGTCAGCATACACCTACTGCTGTTATAAATATGTACATGGATGGTAAGCTAGATAGCGACAAAAAAGTTGCAGATAAGCTGACCAATATTTCTAATTTTGTAAACGATAATGCATCAGCAAAGGAAATATCTGTTTGGGCTAATAACCAAGAAGCTTTAGGTAAGATATCCAAAGAAACAAACCAAAAGATACAAAAGAATGCAGGTTTCCAAAAAGATGCAAATGAATTATTAGATGCAGGGGAGACAACTCCTTCAAAAAATAAAAAGGATGTAGAAATCAGATTAATGGAATTACTTAAGGCTAAAGAAGAACTTTCTTCTTCTGAGGTTAAAGCTAGTGCTTTTGCTCCAAAAATATCTGAGATAACACAAGAGATACAGGAGATAGCAAACACTAAAGAGTTAAGACCAAAAAATAAAAGAACTAAGCTTGTAGGTGATGCTGCTATATTTAAAATTGCACCTCTGTTTGATGCATCATTAACTGAGGAGGAAAAAGCAATTGTAGAGAACGGTGGTATATTAAGAAATAAAAAATATGCCTTCAGGGTTGTTCCAAAAGATCTTACCTCATATGAAGGTGTAAAAGATTCAGATCGAGGATATACAGTTTTTACAGGCAAGCAATTAATTGAGTCAGGATTCTTTTCAAATGCAAAAGAAAGTTTTGAGAAAAAAAATAAAGTAGCTGAAGAAGCTGCACCTGAAGTTGAAGTTAAAGAAAAAGTAACTGAAGAAGCTGCACCTGAAGTAAAAGTTGAGCTTGAACAAGCTAAGACTCCGGGAGAGCAAATAACAACTACTGAGGAGCAAACCTTATTTAAGGGTATGCAGCCTAAGAAAAAAGACGGCAAGCCTTTCTCAGTACACAAAGTAAAGAAAGGTAGCTTTGCTGCTGTTGACGAACAATTAGCTAGCGACTACAAAGGAGATCAGCCACTTAAAAAATTCACAGTCCCTGCCGGCACTACTGTTGATGTAGTACAGGTAGAAGATACGAATCAACCTGTAAGTGAAGTAAGAAGACAAGAAGAAAAACTTATTGATGACTCAGATGCTCAGGTTGTAAAACTAATTACTCGTGATTCAAGAGGTGTAGTTGAAGAGCAATACATCATAAAAGATGATGCCATATTAGAAACATCAGAAGATGTTATTGAAGAAGCTGCGATTGAGTCAGAATCAATAGAAGAAGATTTAAAGAAAACAATTAATGATGAAGCTACAGGTCAATTTCAGCTAGAAACTACAGACCCAAGTAAAGATGTAAAGCTCAACAAAAGAGCTAAACAGCTTATGGAAGAACTTCAGCCTGAGTTAAGTGAAAAAACATATATTGTTTCAGAGTCATCTGCAAAAGCCATCCCTGTTACTATTATAGAAAATGCTGAACTTGCAAAAAGAATAGGCAAAAAAATGACCCTTAAAGATTTAGAGGGTAAGAAAATAAATCTAGCTATGGCTGATCAACTTAAAGTTGATAAAAATAAAATGGGAGGACCATTTTTTGGTGTGCAAGATGGAGTTTACGGAAAAGGTATAGCTTGGGCATCAATAACTCCTGAAGCTGCAAGAGAAATAATAAAAGGGTCTATTGATTCAGATTATACTGTAGTATTTAATATGGATACTCCTGCGTTTGACTCAAACATTACGGTATTTAATTCTCTTGTTGATAAGATAAAACAATCTCCAAATGGGCAAAATATTTTTAAAGCCATGATGGATGATATAAAATCAAAAAAATACAAGAAAAAAACTAAGCAAGTTCACAAAGCAGCATCAGAGTCTAAAAATATAGACGACTTTGCTAAAGAATTTGCTAATTTAGATGTAGACACTAGAGCAAAAATATTTAGAGATGTATTGCCATCAACGGACATTAAATCAAAAACAAAAATTGGTAAACTGTTTAGCGAAGAAGGTATATTCATAGAGTCAATCCGTGATGAAAATAAAGAGCAATTTGCATCAGATCTTCCGATGGGTGCGATGACTATGGTATTAAAAATAACGGACGAGAATGGTAAACCTATCACAAAAGACAATATAGATGACGCTATTGTAACTAGGGAGCAGCAAGAAAAAGAAGGTATAAAAACACATGAAAATTATCCTGTGTATATAAGAGGTGAGGTTGTGGCAATGATGAGTGAGACTGTACCTTTTTACTCAGTAAATAAAGATATATTAAATACAATAAATGCAAAAATTGATGGTGTAATAAGAAGGAAGACAACAAAAAAAGAAAGAGAAAAAGGAGCTGCCAAAACAAAAAGAACCACATCAGGACAGGCAAAAGCTGACGCTAAACGTCAAGCAGAACTTAACGCACAAAAGAAATTTGTTGTAGAAGCCGCTCAAAAAACAAACTATGAAAGATTTGTAACTAAGTTAGCTAAGGCTTTTCCAAATGTAGAGGTTGTTTCGGATGAAGTTCAATTTAAAAAATTATTTAAAGACCTATATGATCAAAAACTAATAACAAATAAAAAGCAAAAATTATATGGTGCTATAGTAAATGGAAAGTTGTATTTAAATCCTAGCTTAGAAAATTACAACACTCCAATACACGAGTTTGGTCATATATGGATGAATACTGCAAGAGAGCTATCTCCTGATTTATACAATAAAGGTATAGCTTTAGTAAAAGGAACTAAGTATGAATCTGACATAAGAAACAATAAGGCATACAAGAATATTATAAAAAAGATGAAGGCTGATGGTGCTACAGAATCAGAAATAAATCAATACATTCTTGAAGAGGCACTTGCTACTGCTATTGGTAATAAAGGACAATCTTTTGTAAACGCTGCCATAAAGAAAAACTTTAAGGCTTGGATAGATCAATTATTTGATTTTGTAAAAAAGATAACAGGTATATCTAATTTAACATCAGAACAACTTCAAGATTTATCTCTTGATGAATTTACAGAAGCAGTTGTTGCAGATTTACTATCAGAGGAAAAGGCTTTTGAAGAAGCAGAAAAGGTTGCATTTGAAAATGAAATGCAATTAATGTTAGCCCCTGACAATAAATCAATATATGACATTGTAGCGTTTGGTAGAAGTAAGGGATATAATAATGCAACCATACGTGAGATGCTTCAAGAAAAGAAGTTTAAGAAAAAAGACATAGATGCTGCATTAGAGGTTGATTTTGATGTTTTTACAAAAATACCAAAACAGTTTGAACGTATTTCAGGTGGTATATCTAATGCAATTAAATTATTTGAAAATACAAAAAAGAAGCTAGATAAGTACATAAGTAAAAACAAAAAAAGTACTGCCACAAAAATACGTCAAGAAGCAACTAAAATAGTAAAAGCTGACCCTATATTTAAAGAACAAAACCCACAGGTTCAGCAAGAAATATTAATAGGTATTCAGGAGTCTATCGATCTAGATCAAGGTAACTTTACATTTAGAAAGAAAATAGAAAACATAAGAAAGAATCTAAAAAACAGAAAGATTGGGTCTAGAGATTTAACTAAAGTTAAAAAAGAAATAAAAGACTTTATCATTGATAACTTAATTCAATCTCAAGAATATACAAAAACATCAATAAGTAAGTTAATAAAGATAATAGACCGTACAAATATTGGTAACATAAAAAGAGAGGCAGATAAAGCTTTTGATGAATTAGAAAAAGTACGCAACTTAACTAGAAATTCCTTAGCTAATAAAATTGTAGGACAAGTAAGAAATAAATCTAAATTAAAAGATAAATCAATTGACCCGACATTAAAGAATTTTTACATACAAGCTAAATCTATTATAGGCGATATAAAAAAGTCAAAGAGTAGTGACAAGAAAGTAGCTAAACAAGCATCAGATAGATTGATTAAATTACAATCAAGACTAAATGAAAATGCAGCAGTAATTAAAGAGCTACAACAAAGGTCAAGCAAAGGTGAGTCATTATCTAAAAAAGAAAGAGACCTTCTTAATGATCAACTTGCGTATGATATGTTTAATGGCATTTACGATATGTCATTAGAGGAGGTGCAAAAAGTTTTTGATCAAGTCAAAGAAATGACAAAAAAATCAATTGAAAGGCTGAAAGCATCAAATGCTATTAAATCAAAAAAACAGGCAGATATTGAGGCAAAAGCAAATGAGCAGATAATTGAAACCAATCCTGAACTGTTTGATGAAGACGGAGTTCCATTAACAAGAGCTCAAAGAAGACGTAAGCTAGACGACTTATATAAGCGATGGAATAAAAATAACATACCTCAAAAACTAAAAGAGTTTGTTAAAAATGTAAAGTATACTAAACCTGTCGAAATGCTTCAATGGCTTATTAATCCATTGGTTAGTACAGAGGTTTTATCTAATATAGCTGACCTTGCAATAGAAGGTAAAAATGTAGTAAGGGAAAATGTTTATGACAAACTAAATATAATGCACACAAAAAGTCTTGATGGATTATTTAAGACAAAAGAAAAATTTGACAATATAGCAAAATCATTTGGTTTCGATAATTATAAAGATGTGAAGATTAAACTACATTCTTTGCCTAACTTAGTTCTTCCCGGAATGGTAAATAGTAAAACGGGAAAGGATACAAGGAATTTATTTGCTTCTAGTGATGTTCTTCATTTATATGCATTGACATTAAATGAAAAGGCAAATGCCCAATTAGAAAAAATGGGTCTTAATGCAGAAAATAAAAAAAGAATTAAAGAATACCTTGGAAAAGAATTAACTGATTTTGCTGATGGTCTTGTTGATTTTCTTAGTAATGATTATTATGAAGGTATAAATAAAGTTTTTACTGAGGTTAATGGAAGAGACTTAGGTTATATAGCTGATTACTTTCCTTTGTTTACTGAAGTTGATGTAGATATGAAAGAAGAGTTTCTAGCAAACAATAACTTTGAAATGATTCTTGATGCAGAAACATCTGCCCATCTGAAACAAAGAAATGCCCAAGATCAAGATGTTGATTTAGATAGATTGGGATTCATCGAAGCTCTTGATAGGTATGTAAATAGTATGGAAAAATACAAGGCTTATACTGTTGGTACTAAAGAGCTAAATTCATTTTTAAATATACCATCTGTTAAAACATTACTACAGGCTTTATCTATAGATAACATGATGAGAATTCTTATTCAGAATGATATTAGTCCAAATGCATTAGATAGCAGTTTAACTAAACTAATGAATAAAGTGCAAAGCAAGTTTAGTAGCTATGTGTTGGCATTTAAGCCTGTGCAGACTATAAAGCAATCTACATCATCTATAAATGCATTTGACGGATATAGATATAATAAAGGAAAGATGAATGCTGCCATAGATCTACCTATGTTTTTAATCGACTTAGCTAAAGTATATGGATCTATATCTAAAGATTTAGTAGGTAAATATGGATCAATAAGTCAGATGATGGATATTTCGCCTGATGCTAAAATGCGTATACTACAGGCAGCAAGGGGTGAAACCTTTTCTTTGGAGTCCGGAAGAGAGCTCGCACTTATAGACAAGGCTAAGAGGTATAGTAAGACAGGGAGAGCTATTTCAGGATTTAGGACAGCTAAAGGTTTTTTCACATCAATAGGTGATGTTTTGGGTGTTATGGGTCATTTAGCTGTGTATAAAAGAGATATTGAAAACGGCATGGATCAAGAGGAAGCACTTAAAAAATTCAACGATTATAATAGCTCTCAACAAACTAGAAGAGGGTCTGATAGAAATTGGCTTCAAAACAGAAATGATGTAATAACTAGAGCTGTAGTTCAATTTGGTAGCACAGGGTTTGCAATGTTAAATAAAGTTTTATTAAGTTCAACTAATATAGGCAGGTCTTTATCTAAAGGTAAAATGCCAAGACAAAAAGACGTTAGAACATTGGCTCTTCATTTAGGATTAGCTAATGCTCTTTTTGTGGCTGCAAGTAATATATTTAAATTTGCTTTTGGTGATGATGATGATCTTTATGCAGTATGGAACGATGTAATGAAAGCTTTATCAGGATTTAATTTATTCTATCAAATACCTATAGTTGGTACTGCTGCTGAAGGAATGGATATAGGTGCACAAATTATAATAAAAGGAAGAGGAGATAGTTACTTCGATAAGAAAAAAAGATATACCGTAACAGAAGGTCCAAACCCCTTCTTAGAGTTGTACAGAAAAACAGTAAAGCTACAGGAGACAGATGGTTACTTTAATAAAACATTAAGACCTATAGCTGAAATTGCACTTGGAGCTCAGGCTGATCCGTTTATAGCCATATACAATATGTCTATAGCTACAGACGAAGATGTTAAAATTGAAGAAGCAATGAACGCTCTTGGTATTACTGAATCGTACAAACCTGAATATTATAAATCTAAAACAAGAGAAGCTAGAGCGAAGAAAGTAGAGGAGCAAGAAGGAGAAGAGTATTTCCCAACAAAAAGAGGTGGATCGAAAAGTGAAGACAAAGTAAGAGGTCAATCGGGGTCAAGAATTAGGAGAGGAGTAAGCTCAAGAAGAGGACAATAAAAGATGAT
>Ga0213858_10000331_pt1 | contig 22984 bp, 34 predicted proteins | sample PICome_FD_160122 | JGI IMG/M metagenome (GOLD analysis project Ga0213858, IMG submission 160122) | Coastal seawater microbial communities near Pivers Island, North Carolina, United States - PICO245 | ecosystem: Environmental > Aquatic > Marine > Coastal | place: USA: North Carolina | collected... | reverse complement strand
CAATCATACCTATATCACCTACTTCTTGTACCAATGCTTCTATCTCATCCTCTAACATCTTAAAATCATCAGGATCATTAACCCTAACTGCTCTATCTGATAGATATAAAGGCACGTTGTTTAAATCAAACATACCTTGCTGCCATGCTGCCAAGCGACGTTTTACGCCACGTTGCCCCTCTCCGCACACGTACATTACTGGTTTAGCGTATGCTTTATTGCCATAGAATCTCTCACCTTTAGCAATAGAAGCTGCCATAGCTATAGCAATAAAGGACTTACCACTTTTAGGAGCTCCAAAGATGCACATCAATGATTCTTTTTCTACTACATCTTCTATGAGCCAGTCAGGATTATCTACTTGCCTTAACACCTCATCTGCTCTTGTAAAGGTAACAGCACCTTTAGGTTTCTTCTCAGTACAATTAATAATGTACTCTTCTAAATCTTTTGACTCTTTAAAATCTCCTCTTATATATGCATCATATAAATCATCTTTTTCATTAAACGATTCAGGTGGTTGTGCTACTTTTACTTTACAACCATTCTTCTTTAGCATCTTAGCTATATCATTAGCACACTTAATACCAGCTTCATCATTGTCAGGAAATATCCAAACATCTCTACCAAATATAGGACTCCAATCTGCTTTCTCCCAGCTATTTACCCCACCATGCCAAGTACAACTATCACCTTCATAAATCGCTTCTGAGCCACGTAGAGCCTTCTCACCTTCATTTATGATAATAGGTTTAGTAGGGTACTTATTTGTGTAATAAATAGGTAATAAGCCTTCAGGTCGCTTCATAGACCAACTTTGATCATTGTTGAGGGTAAATGGTGCATATTTCTGCTTAATAAAGTGACCTTCAGGAAATCGCATCACCATGAAATTATTAGCATACTTGACCTTTACAATTGCTTGTTTGTAAAGGTCAATCATTTGATCTCTAGTGAATGATCTAGCACTACTAGTGGTTTTAATTTTAGGGGGAGAAAAACCACTTAATAAGGAGTCATTAGATTGTAATGCTAGATCATAACCAAACTGTTTTAAAACTGTATTGACATCTTGATTCAAGTGTTTGATTAAATCTATTAATCCACCACCTTTATCATTCTCAAAATCAAACCAAGTGCCTGCTTCTAAGTTAAGAACAAAAGAACCCTTGCGACCCCATCTTAATTCATTAGATGAGGTGCTAGTAGGTTCACCTAGTAATTGCTTTGCAACTTCAGGTGCTATTCTTTGCCAATCTACTGATTGCATTAGAAGGGTATATCATCATCTGTCAATTCATTCTGACTAACCATCTCAGCTACTTTATCGCTAAGACCATCGTTGGGACTCTTAAATGTGTCCTCTACTGGTGCTTCTTGGTCTAAATACCATTGAGGTATTACAAAACCATCACTTCTTGGTGCAAATTTAGCAAAGCTAAAAGTTAGCTCTGAAGAATTACCCATTCCAACCTGAATTGGTTTTGATCCTTCAAACTTAACTACTGGAAGAGAATCAGATGAAGTATCCATTTGATTCCAAAATGTAGCTAACAAGCTGTTAAATGCACTTGTTTCAGCGTAGGTAAATCTTTGCCAAAGATATGCGTGTTGAGCTCCTTGAGGAAATACCCAAGCACTAAATGCTCTTTTAAAGTCATCTGCTGGTTTAGAACTAACTACACCAAATTTATCATCCCAGTGATATTCAAAACCTTCAGCTTTTGTATAACGACCCCAGCCACTTTTAAAGGTAGCAGGATCAAGCTGTAGATATTGAAATTCAACTGGAGTTTCACCATTAGCAAAAAACTTTTGCTGCATGGTTTTAAAAGCAAGATAAACTTGCTGACTCTCACCACTGGAACTACTCATTCCACCTAATATATCCATATACTCTCCTATGGTTAATGTATTGTTTTCTCAATACTGTTTAAGTAATTAGTTTCAAGTTCTGAATAACATCTTTCCTTAAAACTCTCATAATCCTCGTCATTTATTATTCCGAGAAAATCGCAAGCACTTTGTATTTTTTCGTAGGCAAACCTACAATAATCCTCAAAGTCCTGCTCAAGCAGGTAGCTGTTTAAATCCATCTGCTCTTTGTATGATTTCATCTAACCTTTCACATATATCTGATAAAGGACACATATATGTGCAATCCCAATTAGCTTTATCAAAGTTGTTTACTAAAAATAGTGGTACAACACACATAATATTTCTGCGATCAAACTTGTATATCAATATAGGAATCAAGTTATCACCAGCACTATCTACTGCTTGTTGCCACCATTCGTTCTTGTAAATGTTCTGATTGCCATTGTTTTTGTATCTTTTGCATTCAATCGCAAAGTTCCTGAAATAAATATCAGCCATGCCTTTAGTTTGATACTGATCTAAGTTTCTTTTTACTCTCTCTTCTAAACCTTTTTCTTCTAACACTGCATTGATCTTATTGACTATTAGTCTCTCAAAAGCTGCACCTTTATTTCTACCATTTACCATTAATCTAACTCTCTAATTACATATATAAATGCTAATACACTTAAAATGATTCCTATAAATACTAATCCAAATATTCCTGCAATAAAATATAGAATCCACTCAATCATTGAACTCAGTCCTAACTACTTTGCCACTCATGTATGTTACTTCCCTGTAATGCTTACCAGCACCTTTTTGAAAATAATATGTTTTGATCTGCTTATCTAGCTTTTCAGCTTCTAGTTCTTTTCTACGTTGCTCTACTTTTGCTTTATGCTGACCCATGATTATTCTCCTTATAAGAAACCATGCCCAACTTCAGCAATAGCTGAGTAGCAGATTCAATATTCATATTATTTGTGATTGCAAACACCTTGATATCCTTATGTAATTCTTCAGGAATCCAAAGTGCCTTTTTTGTTTTTTCGTCCATAATGACTCTCCACTTTTTATATTATATTTAATTTGATAATAAAGCTAGAACTTTATTACCTACTCTTCCAAAAACCCTTATACTAATCTCAAGGGCGTAAGATAAACTCTCCATAAATCTAAATACTCTCATATATCTATTCGCCCTTTTTTAAAATCTGAGTTACGTTATTAATTACAAGCACTTTTTCATTTTTACCTTGTTTATTTAAACGATTTTGTTTTGTGTACTCATAACAATAAATGTACTTACCTCTCTTGTTTATATATAGCTTGTTCATTACAACACCAAATCCACAACATTAGGACTATTGTAAATACTTAAAGGTTTACCTTTTTGATATTCTTTATAATCATTCAGGTATTGCTCCATCATAGTCCAGCCATAATCCATTTGTTCTTTCGTGATTCTAAAAACTTTAGATGCATAAGGTTGTACTTTCTCTTGAGCTATAAATAAGAAATCAGTAACTTCATATCCAGCCATCTCAACTCCTCTTCTATAATAAGCAGCTTGCATATCATAGCCATACTTCTTAACTGAATAATTAAAAGCATGAGGTTCGCAAGATTGTGTAGTCTTGTAATCAATAATGACTATCCTGTTATCTGAGTTAGGTTCATCTAAAGGTGGACACATAACATCAGGTCTACATTTACATAGCACGTCATCTTCATACCAGTAGATACTTGCTTCAGGTATCTTGCCAGTTGCATTTAGGTAAGCATTACCCTCATAGATCATATTCTCTTTCATGCCTTTTATGATCTCAGCTTCATCTTCTTTTAATACTATGAATCCTTGCTCTTCGTATTCAGCCTTCTCTTCTTTATATGCTTTAGTATAAGGAGAACCTGTAAGCACCCTGACTTCTTTATCAAATGCTTCTTGTCCTTCTACTAATAAAGAATGAGCTGCTGTTCCAAACTTTAGTGCTGGAGTAGATTCAGAAGTGTAGTTGACTGCATGAAGTTGGGATTGACCAAACCTTCTAACATAACTACTACTGATCCCTACACTTGCATGATAGTCCTCATTGGGTAAGTCTTTATAAATAAGAGCCTGACCCTTTTGTTTAGATTCAAAGTTTTTAAGTGATTCTATTTTCATATTTATCCCCATTGTTCAGCCATAGCATCTGCTATGCCAGTATAAAATTTACTTCTTTCTTTTCCTTTACCACCACCAATCCACCAAATTCTATGCTTTTCTTTGTCAGGTAATGCATCTGTTTCTTTTTTTACATTATTTGTTTCTTTTAATTTAGGTAAGTTCTTCAACCACAAACAAGTTCTTTTATATTCCATGTGACCAAACTGAAATGGGTTTATCATTTGGTCAGATTTTCTTATGTATGAAGAAATTACACTTACAGGATTTTCAATGCATATTTTATCAATAGGTGCATCCATAAGTTTTTTCACAAACTCTATAGCTTCATCTCTTAAATACATTGGTTTTCTTCCTTCAGTAAACCACCTTGCACCACTAACTGATAAGTGTGTGCATGGTGGATGTGCAATCATTAAATCCCAACCATCATCTAATATATCTAATACATCACCTTGATAATGCTTACCTTCTGATTCAGTTGGTAAGATATCGCAACTGATAGCATCATGTCCTTTTTTAGTGAAAGCATCTCTTACTATTCCACTATATTCACAAGCAACTAATACTTTCATCTTGCTAACCCCAATATATATCTAACTTCATCTAGTGAATCTCTAACCTTGTATTCATCACCATTAACTTCAACTATGACCTCACTGGTAAATTCATCTTTATAGAAACCACTGATTGCTCTTGATGGTATATTTAATTCACCACCACCCATTAAATTAAATGTTACATTCATTTTCTGTTATTCCTGTCGTTGATTAAAAGTGCAGCACCATAAGATAGGTAAGCTACAGCAGCTACTAATATTAATAATTGATAGTCCATTATTTACTCCCCCTTTTATTAATTTGTTCAAATATATCTTCAAATAAAGCTGGTGGTATTTGACTTCGCAAATAATCTCCCTTTAATCCTTGTGTTCCAGTTTGTGATCCTCTAGGAGCTGGTTCGTGATGGCAGTCCTTATTACCATTTTTACACATAGCTCTAGTCGTAAAATCAAAATTAGTCCATATATCTGTAGGCTTCATTCGCATATCTCCATAAGAACAATATGTAACAGTTTTTCTTGGTAAATTTTGCATGAAATCTAACTTTCTTAATTTACCTCTTGGATTTTCAATAAACCAATATTTAGGTTTTAAATAATTAATAATTTCAATTGTCTTTTTTACAATTGCCACACCTAATTCAGCTTTATCAGTTTTTGGTGTATGGTCAAGATTCCAATGATGACCAATAGATGCAACAGAAAAACTTGTACAAGGTGGACTTGCCCAAATTATGTCAGGTTTATAAGGTATTTTATTGATGTCAAAATCGAATATATCGCATACTTGATCTATAGATTTAAAGTCTTGATTATCAGTTGTATATACTTTATGACCTAAACTTTTTGCTATCTTGCTAAAACTTCTACTACCTGCAAATAATTCTAATGTTTTCATTATTTACTCTCCCTTTTATTTAATTTATGTAATTTATAAATGCCTTTCTGATACTCAAAATCAGATTGCATATCTTCCCAAATCTCGTCTTTGATTTCTTGCTTAATCGTAGGATCAACTTTAGTAACTAATTCAAACTCAGTCTTCTTAGGAATCCACCATTGATGATTCAATGATTTGTATTCAGGAGATGGTTGACCTGAGTCTTTCCATCTCCATTGAATAACACCATGTTTGGTATTGCACATTAGGTTCATTTTTTACTCTCCCAGCTTTTCATATAGTTTTGATATTTTTTGTTGTACAAACCACTATCATCATTAGGTATAAATGGAGTATCAACCTTATCAATAAGTCTGAATATTTTGTCATGCGTTTCATCATTCCAAATATGTGATTCACCTGCCATAAGATTTAAAGCATAAACCATAAGTGCTTTTTCTTCGTTTGTGTATTTAGCCATTACTTCTTCTCCTTAGTTAATTTAACCTTATGCCCTTGAGCAATTAATCTTGCTCTCTTACTAGCCATATAGAATAAGTCGCTAGTCTTGATAGCAACCACCCAGCCTATACTGGGTAGTTGAACTTGTAGTGTGTATCTAGTTGCTGACATTATTTACTCCCTTCTAATTTACAAATCTCTTTCCAAATATAATCAACTTCATAATCTCTTTTAGCTGTAAGAGCATCTATTTTTTTATTATATTTTTCGTGAGCTTCGTCATATAATTTCCAAAGTCTTTCTAATTCAGCAGTATCACCCTTGCTTCTGCCTATTAGAAAATTAACTTTAGATTTGGTTTGTGACTGTCTTGATGTTAATACATTACCCCAAGCATCTTTTACATTGTTATAGTTCATGTTATTTAACTCCTTATTTTTAATTAACATACCCCCATTATACATAAATATATATAAATGTGTAAAAAAATATTAATTTATTTTTAGGTGCTAAATTATAGGATTCAGAACTGGTACTGAACTTAGACTATCCAGTGTTTCTTTAAGGGATTCTAATTCCATATCATCAGTTATGGATTTCTTATCAAAAGTAAAATAGTTTTGTGATGATGTGTTTGCTTTAAACATAATGTGCTTCTTATCATCATCAAAAAAAACAAAAGCTAGAATATCGCAAGTATATTGTCTATAGGTTTCAGATTGTGATCTTGAGTTCTCAGCAGCAAATACAAACTTCTTTTCTTTAGTAGCTCTTCTGCTTTTTACTTGCACTGTATATTTAGCTGAACCAAATTCAACCATTAAGTCAGCAGGATGTTTTTCTTGCGTTGGGTAACAAAAGTCAGCGTACTCAAGCAAGAAGGTTTGAACTAATGATTCTCCTAATGCACCAAGTCTAGAATTAGCTTGATGTTGGTCTGATGTTTTTCTTGGCACTTTTACACAAAGCTAGTTTTCTTGAATTCCTAGCTGCCCTATTTGGTGTTTGAACTGCATACTTACTTCTTAATACTTCCTCTGATGCTTCTAACCAGCACCCCATCTCCATCAGAGCTCGTGTTTGTCTAAAATTCATAAATCCTGCTATGCCCATTTGAAATGCCATATCAACACAAACTTCTTGAGCAGGTACAGGGAAACTTCTCCATACTTCCCACATCTTATCTAAATTAGCTACAACTCTATTGATATCATTCTCTAAAAGATACATAGCTTCATCTTCTGAGATACCATTAGCTTCTAAGTTCCTTCCTACGCCTATTGTTAATTTACCAGCACTACAATGATAAGGAGTACATACCAATCCTTCATTCTTGATCAGCATTTCTTTTATGTTGTCGTACATTTTATTTTCCTAATGGCTTATAGATAAAGAAAGCTGATAGTAAACCAGCACCAACTCCTGTTGCTAGAGCTTCAGTCCAAAATGCTCCAAAGTGAGTTGGGTGAACTAATAAATCAGCAACAAAGGTGCAGAGACCTAAAATGATTGCTGGTGCATATTTATGTTGCATAAAACTTTGATACCAAGATTTTTTGGTTAGTGAAGCTAGAGTAGCTGCTATGATCCCAGTAACATTAGCTTTCCAAAAATGTGTAAAGGTTAATGCTGATAAATCACCTTCAACCATCATTGGGTAACATATAGCAAATGCTTTTGCCCAGTTTTGATAAAACTCAGTATTCTTGATTTTATCTATGATTTTCATTTTTTAGTTTTTTCGTATGTTCTAAGTGTTGACATACCAAGCATAGCCATAACGATTGTAGATAGCTGACTAAAGTCAAACTCAGGCGTTTCAAATTGAATTGAATTGACTATAAGAATGTATTGAATAATAGGTTCTAAGATAAAGTGATAACCGATTGAAAAACCACATATCCAACCAATAGCAGGGCGCCAGCCTGAAACGAATATGTTATTGTGTTTTGCTTCAACTTTATTTACTTCTAATTGTGCTTTGTTTAACGAAATTATTTCTTTCTCAAGCTCGTGGGAAAGTTTTACTTTTAAATCTTTATCAGCAACAAATTTATCTAATATGTCACCTACAGGTTGGATTAGTTTATCTATCATAATTTAATAATCAAGGTGATAATGCCACTTAACAGTATTAATATGACTGCACCCAAACCACCTTTAATAGACCAATCAATTTTGTTAAGTTTAGCATCAGTATTTGAATCTAATTCTTTTACTGATTCTTCTATCTTTTTTAGTCTATTCCAGTTTTGAGTCCATCTTTCACTGCATTGAATTTCGTGCTTTTCTAATTCAACACTTACATCTGATGCAGTGACTCTAGGCATTATTCTTCCTCTACTACCTCAGCTTCTTCATTTGTAGCATTAATAGCTCTATCAAATGATTGGATACATAGATTCTTATATTCATCAGTGATCACATAATCATCATAGTATTCTTGAAGTCTAGCTAGTTTTTTACCAGCAATATTTAACTTAGCAGCAAGTGCCATTTGATCCTCGTTTAGATCAGCAGCTCTATATTCTTTGCCATTAAATGTAATTATTACTGGTTCTTGGTTTTCCATTTTATTATCTTCTTTACTCATTTAACTCTCCTATAAGTTTATATTAATTAAATTATATACTAATTTTCTAGCTCTTCTATTCTTGAAGTTAAATTATTTATTAGATCTTGTTGTTCTTGTATAGCTTTGGTTAAAGCAGCAATAATCGGTGTATCTGTAAGTCCAATAAATGTTTCTTCATTTTCATCATCTGCTAAATCTTCAACGTAGGCTTCAGGTATTACATTTTCAACATCTTGGGCTACAAAACCTAATTTTTTAGGAGCATCATCTGCATCATCTAGCATTCTAAATTTTTTAGGTTGTAACTGCATTACTTCAGCTAAACCTACAGTTGAATCTTCAAAATCTTTCTTTTTATTTACATCTGAAAGAGCAGTATATGTTCCTGATGTACGACCAATACTAGCTCTATTAGCACCATCACTATATATGAAATGACTTGCAGTTCCAGTTGAGTACCAACCACCCCAGCCACTTTGTGAAGCTATTGTCATGCCACTTCTGTTTTCCCAAAAAAATCCTGCCAAAGAACCAGTGCTTAAAACATCGGCAGCAAGTTGCATTTTATTCCCAGCACTAGCTGCTGAAGCAGATGTTTGGTTTACCATCAATCTGCCTGAAGTATCAATACGCATTCTTTCTGTATTGTTAGTTATAAATGCTGTTGCATGATTACTTTCTGTACCAAAATAACCAATAGTATCAGTTGCAGTTATTTCAATGTTTAATGAATTAGTAGTATCTGTAACTCTTATAGCTGGATTTGACGCATTAGATAAGTGTAATAAAGTAGAAGGACTAGTCGTTCCAATTCCAACATTACCTGAAGAATCAATACGCATTTTTTCGCCATTAGCAATATAGAAAGTTTGTTGGGAAGCATTTAATCTTAGCTCTCTCCAAGCCACATTTGGTTCCAATGAATAAATTTGACCTATATCTGAGGTGTGTTCAAACCTTAAACCATTACCGCTACCAACTCCATTAGTTAAAGCACCTCGTACAATTAAACCTCCACCATTAATATCACAAAGCTCTTTTGGACTACTCGTTCCAATTCCAACATTACCTGAAGAATCAATACGCATTCTTTCTGTTGAGCCTGTTTCAAAAGTAATTTGTGATGCTTCAATTTCTAAAGGAAAATATGCGTTTGTACTTCTATTATAATTAATTAACCTTGTTGCATTTTGACTACCATCATAAGGTGATATTTCAAAACCATGTGCTCCACTTTCAGACACAACAAATTTTTTGCTTGGACTACTCGTACCAATTCCAACATTGCCTGAAGAATCAATGGTAACTCTAGGATTTGTTCCTACAGTTGAGCCACTTGCAACACTAAAAGCATTGCTATTTGAATTATCAATACCTATTGACCAATCAGCATTTGTACCAAAATATACACCTGCATCATAACCATCTGAATTAGAACCAATTCTTATATAATTATCTTGTCCTGATTTTTGTATTGTTAAATCATGGCTAGGACTAGTCGTTCCAATTCCAACTCTATTATTTGTAGAATCAACTGATAAAGTTCCTGAATCTATTTCTAAATCTGAAGCTGTTACTGTACCTGTAATATTAATATCACCTGTACCTGTTATATCGCTTGAGTTTAAATCTAAATTACCACCAAGCTGGGGAGTTGTATCTTCTACAACATTGTTAATAGAAACAGCTTGTACTCTTGCATCAGTGTAATAAAGGTTAGAGCCTTCAGATAAATCCCCAGTATCTTTTGTTGCAAGTCTAGTATCAAAATCAGAGTTAGCTCTTGCACTTGTATAATATAAATTAGTACCTTCAGATAAATCAGATGTAGACTTACCACCAAAAGCAGAATCAAATCTAGCTGTTGTATAGTAAAGATTGCTTGTTCCTTCAGACAGATCATCAGTATCTTTTGTTCCAAGTCTTGTATCAAATCTAGCATCTGTATAGTAAAGGTTTGATCCTTCAGATAGATCACTTGTAGATTTAGCAGTAAAAGCAGAATCAAATCTTGCTTGGGTATAATAAAGGTTAGAACCTTCAGCTAAGTCATCAGTATCGTGATTAGATAAGCTAGAAACTGTACCTGTAACTGCTCCAGTAACATCCCCTTCAATATTAGCAACTAAAGTACCAAGTGAATTAAGAGTAATATTACCTGTAGCACTGCCATCTGCTGTTGTTAATCCTAATGTGAATTTATCAACAGATTCATCCCACATAAAGATACCATTATCAGCAGTACCTCTATTGATCAACATACCTGAATCATTAACTGGTGATCCTGTTAATCCTGCATTAAGCTGGAATAAGTTATCTTCTATATCTAAGTTAGTAGTATCAAGAGATGTAAGAGTTCCATTAACAGTTAAATTACCTGCTACTGTTAAATCAGATGCAATTTGAACATCATCAGGTAGCGATAGTGTTATATCTGCAGACTCACTACCACTTCCTGACACTGAAATCTTATTAGCTGTTCCTGTTATCGTTGCAACATAGTTACCTGTAGTATCAGTTCCTAATGCAACTGAATTAGCATCTACGCTTGATGCTTGTATTCCTAATGCATCAACAAATGCTTTAGTTACTCTTGTATCTATAGCTGAATTTGCTCTTGTATCTGTATAGTATAAATTTGTGTTTTCTGTTAAATCAGCAGTTGTTTTATTACCAAATGCAGAATCAAATCTTGCAGTTGTGTAATATAAATTAGTTGATCCTTCGCTAAGATCATCTGTATCTTTAGATGTAAAAGCTGAATCAAATCTAGCAGATGTATAGTATAAATTAGTGCCTTCTGCTAAATCAGTTGTAGACTTAGTTGCAAGTCTAGTATCAAAATCTGTATTTGCCCTTGATGATGTGTAATATAAATTAGTTGTTCCTTCGCTTAAATCATTGGTATCTTTAGTAGCAAGTCTTGTATCAAATGCAGAATTAACCCTTGCATCTGTATAATAAAGATTAGAGCCTTCAGTTAAGTCTCCAGTATCTTTAGTAGCTAATCTAGTATCAAAATCTGAATTAACTCTAACTGTTGTGTAATATAAGTTGCTTCCTTCAGTTAAATCACCTGTATCTTTAGTAGCTAATCTTGTATCAAAATCTGTATTTGCTCTTGTAGTTGTATAGTAAAGATTAGTATTTTCAACGACTATAGAAGTATCAAGTGTTGCTGTTGATGATTCATTAGAAGCATTACCTATAAATATTTTGCCATTATCTAAGTTAGGCGTAGCATTGCTTCTTCCAGCTCCACCTACTTTTATTGAACCAGCACTTGCATGACTTCTTTGAACTTTGCCTATGTTTTGTATTTGTGCTGATTCACCTGAAGGTGGGGTTGTTGTATATTCTCCTGCTGTTGTAGATACATATAATATTTGTCCTACTGATAATTGTGATGTATCAATATTTGATAAAGTACCAAAAGTTAAAATAGAAACACTAGCATTATCATTAGCATCGCTTGCAGCTAAACCAAATGCAGGCATTTTAGATGCATCATCAGCTTTAGCTTTTGCTACTGTTGGATTATTGCCAGTAACACCTGAAATATAAACTACATCACCCTTTGATAAAGCACCATCTGCTTTAGCTGGGAATCTTACAGCACCATGTAAATCACCAATAAAATCAGGAGCAGTAACACTATTAAAAGTAACATCATCAGTTGTAGCTACAGCTTGTCCTATAGCAACACTAGGAGTAGAACCTTCTCCAGTTCCACCTGTTACTGTTACACCAGTTCCACCTGATAGTGATTCAACATAATCACCAGTTGTATCAGTACCTAAAGTAATTGAATTAATCTGAACTACTGTATCTATATCTATATTGGCACTACCATCAAAAGAAGCAGAACCTACAACATCTCCTGATAAAGATATAGTTCTTGCAGTTGCAAGAGTAGTAGCTGTATCTGCATTACCTGTTAAGTCTCCAGTTACATTACCAGTAACATTACCTGTTACATTACCAGTGACATTACCTGTTAAGTCACCTGTAAATGTATTAGATGCAGTAATACTAACACCTGTAGTAATCCATGCATTATCAGCAGCGTTTCTGATCTTTAATTCACTAGTTGATGTATCTACCCATAATTGATGGGCAAATGTGGTTGATGGTTCAGTTGCTCCACTATTGACTGTTGCAATAGCTAAAAGAGCATTATTTAAATCTGCTCTAAAATCTGCACCTGACTGGTTTGCTATGTTGTAATCGTGTTGTGCCATAATATCTACCTATTATATGTTAATTCTCTAAATCTTCTATTCTTTGATCTAATTCTTGTATTGCTTTAATTAGTATGCTAATTAATTCAGTATATCTTAAACCATACTTATATTCTCCTGTTCCTTGATTGTTTGTATCAAGAATTTCACCTTTAATATAAGGAGCAAAATCAGATGTATTTATGTTGTTATTATCTAACACAGTCTTAACTTCTTGAGCTATAAGACCATAATGTGTTCTATTAGAATCTCCATCATTTAATGTATATTTTCTTGGAGTTAGTTGTGATACAAAACTTAATCCTAAATCTGAATCAGCTATATTAGATTTATCATTAGCATCAGAAGTTTGTATTGTTCCATTTGTGGCATATATATCATCCCATCTATTATTTAATCTACCTAAATCATTTGAATTATCTGCTAATGGTGAAAATGAATCGTTAGTACCACCCATGTAAATAGAACCAGTACCAGTAAACCATAGACCATGATTAGCTGAAGTAGGTACACCACTTGAAAATGCCATGCTATATGGATCATTACCCATTAAAATAAAGAAATCTTTATCAGAATCATCAGAAGGACATAATATTCTTAATGGGTCTGAGCCACCTGTAACACTGTCTGATAACTCAGAAAATAAACCTGCTTGACCTGTAGCAGTAATATTTTTAGATAAATACTTACCTCTTGTTGTAACTGAGTTAGCTACCACATCACCTGCTGATGATACAGTAAATTGACCTGAACCTATATTTATACTACCACCAGTAATACTACCTAAGTCTGCTGATATAGATGATAAGTTAGTTACATTGAGTCTATCTGCAGCAATTGTGTTTGTTTGTATTACTCCACCTGATATAGAGGTTACATTTGAATTAACTTGAGTACCATCTATAAAGTTTTCGTTATTAGTTAGAGTAGATATATTGTCACCTTGAACAACAATATTACCAGCAGTAATAATAGTTGAAGCTGATACTGCTCCTGTAGCTCCTGCAACTGATTGTACTGGTGCTGCTGAAGCTGCCCCTGATGCATCAACATACCCTGCATTGTTAGTTAATGTAGATATATTATCACCAGTAACAATAATATTACCTGTACTAATAATATCTGATACGTTTAATCTAGCAGTAGCTAAAGTTCCTGACGTTATATTATCTGCATCTAAATTAGTAACTGTAATAACTGAAGCATCAATAGTTCCTGCTGTAATTTTATTAGCAGACAATGAATTAATTTTTGCATCAGTTACAGCATCATTTAATATTTTAGGAGTAGTAATAGCATCATTTATTATTTTATCTGTTATAACTGCATTATCTTTTATATCTGCACTTCCTGTAGGAGCATCACCAATAGTAAAGGTTAAAGTGGCTGCATCTGATTCTGAACCTAATACATTTAATGAAGTCACACTTGCAACATAATTAGAATCAACAGGTAAAAAGTTTAAATCACAATTCTCTACATCTACTATTCTATTTAAAACTTGATTGCTTGAACTATCTACAACATTGACCCTGTATTGATAATCAGGAAAGTCAGTTGGTTCATTCCAAGATAAGAATGGTCTACCTGTAGAACTTGAATCAGTATCAGTAAATGATAATCCTGTCGGAGCTTTAACTGCATAAGCAGAAGGTAAGTTAGCTAATTCTTCTACTGGCTCTTGAGGTGGTACTTCCCAAGTATAAACATCAAAGTATTCTATTAAGCTAACTGCGACTAAACCATTAGGTTGTAATTCTAATGCTTCAACTCTACAAACTTTACCTGAGAATCCTAAACCTGCATAAGTTAAATCTACTATATCTCCTACATTTAACTTATACATTTCAGGAGTTCCTAAAAACTGCATAGTAGTTTGATTTCTGCTTCTAGTTAAGATTGCTTTACCCATGTTGTAAGCAATATATGGATCAGTTACATAAGGAAACTCAGCTTTTATTTCTAGTATTTCGTCATTATCATCTGAGTAATATTCAGGACTAGCATCATGTAAAACTGTAGCTGTATCTAATTCGTATTTTTTATTAGCATTAAAAAATTCAACAATAACCTTATTTGCTTTTTTGTCCTTGTTTCCATAATCAACAGATATACCAGCATCAGCAATAATATGATTATCGTTAATACTAAATGTAGAAGAACCTGTATCTTCTATTGATAATTCGTATTTACCATTAATATAAAGAAAAATACCTCTCATATTACTAAGAAGCTCTTTAGCATTTTCCATTACATTTCTATTTGAATCTAAATAACCATTAGTAGTAAATCGTTTAACTTTTAATAATGAAGAACCATTTTGTGAAGAATAACTGCTACTAAAATAGCCATTTATGAATACAATAAATTCTTGAGTAGTATCAAAATACTCAGTTCTTTGTATTTCTTTTATTTCTACTTCATCTAATACGCCATTACCATTTCCATCAAATAAATCTAATAGTTCACCTATCTTGTTTTGCCACCAATCTTCATTAGCATCTGTTCCTAAAATAGTAAAAAAATCATCTCCACTATTAGCAGACCAAGTTAAAGATTGTGCTGTTCCATTAAAATAAGGTTGATCAACTTGCGTATCACAAACATTAGCAGCAGAACTAAAAGTAGACATATTTATTTGTGATGAAGTTAAACCTTTACCATATTCATTATTAGTAATGTAATCTAAAAAAACTAAAGCTGGATTATCAGAATGTTTGTAAGTAGTTGGAGTACCAAACTGTTGATTGGTGTCTCTTGGGTCATAAATTCTTTTACCTTTAACTTGTACTGTTAGTTGTGGTATTCCTGAAAACATACCTTCTTTATCGTATTTGTAATGTGCTGCTATATAACAAACACCATCTAATCTATGTGATGAAGTCCAGTTAGGCATAGATGCAACAAGCATTGGGTCTGCTGTTTGTGATGCAGTACCATGATGAAGGTTTAAAGTTATTCTGTATCTTGCATTTTGATTTGTGCCAAATTGACCAGCACCAGCACTAATAGTAGAGCCTACTTGAGAAACTGTATTTAAAGGTTGGTGACTACTGTAACCAGTTTGATTATTTCTATCTGAGCCAACATAACAGCCAAATTTAAATCTATTAGGGTCTGTTAAAGGATTGCCATCCAATTCAATCGTTCTATAAAGAATCTCATCACATTCACCAACTGATAATGCATAAACTACAAATAAATGTCTTGAATCATTATTAGAGACATCCATATAAACAACTTGAGCACCAACTCTACGAGTACCATATACAACAGGTATTTTCCCACCAGCAGCAGTCTTATTAGCTAAAATAGCTTGTGATTGTGCAAGCATATCCTGAGCTTGTCTGTAACCTTTAACACCTACAGCTAAAGTAGCTATAAAAGCAGCAGCTTTAATTTTTGCCCAGTTGCCTACTATAAAAGCACCAATTTTACTAAAGAATGCTGGTAACATAAAAGCCATTAGACACCCCACCTCACATCTGCTTTTACTTGAGTTGCGAATTCAAATCCTTTATCACCTGAGCTAAATGATTGTTGTGATTCGTCAGAAAAATGTCTACCTTTTGTTAAATTCCAGTTTGCCCAATGCGATGCAACTGTCATTTGTAAAGTTGATTCATTTAAGTTTTCGTTAATCCCAATATTTCTAATTTGCCCAGTAAAATAATTGATTGCACCTACAATAGTTTCATCATCATTAAAATAAGCTAAATATATATCAACTGTTTTATCTGTAAATTCTCCATCTTCAACTAAAGACCTAACTTGATCAGTAATGTTAGAAAATCCTAAATTAACTTCGTTCACCTCTAATTGACCAGTTTCAGTTGTTGAATCAACTGATAAAAAAGAACCACCAGCTTCATAGCTGTTAGAATCATAAGTAACATTAGTGTACCAATCAGTTAATCTAATAGTAGATGATAGATTAAGCTCAACTAAGAAAGCTGTTTTTGTTGCTGTTGATGATACTTGAGTTTGTAGATCAGACGATAAACTTCTAGGCATTAGGTTATAACCTCTCTAACATCAAATGAAATACTATAAAAACCACTAGCATCTGTTGAATACATAATCTCATTATTTTCAAGATAAACAGTGAAACTAGGTTTATTTACAGTAACAGCTTCATTATCTGCTAGAGATGCTACTAGGTTAGGTGATATAAGAACAGTTAATGCTCCACTACCATCAGAATCAATATCTGATTGAACCATATACACTTTACTATGATTAGCAAATTTAATTAGATCACCAGCTTTCAAAGCACCTGTTTGATTGTTTGAGAAGCCATCTATAGCAATAGAAGCATCTCCTGATGTATGAGCTCCAACTACTTGTATATCTGTTTCTGCTTTGCCTGCACCTAAATTATCTAATGGTGCAACTATAGTAAAATCCTCAAAAGAACCTTTTTGTTTTTGTAAAAATGCAAATACTTCTTGAGCCTTTTCTTGTTGTAAAGGTGGCATTTGCACTGTAAAAGAAAAATATTGACTACCTATTTGTCTGACTTGTTTTTTACCTGATAAAGTCTGATTTAATAAAGTAGGTCTATTATCTTTAAAATTTAAACTTCTAAAATTAGGAGATGTTGGAAATTGTCCTGACATTATACGACTCCCATTTTGCCTTGATTGTTCATGGCATTGTTTATGATTGATGTTATTAATCCTTTTCTTGATGCTAGTAATTGATCAAATCCAGCAGCATCTACTGTTGATATATTAAAGTTTACTGTTGGTGCTGATTGAATAGCTTGTCCTTTAGTGTGATCTATAACAGTCTCCTGTGGGTGTATCATAGCTAAACGACCACCTTTACCATCTAAACCACCTGCTCTTATACCATTACCTGTATAACCACCACCATCTAAATTCTGAAATCCATCTACTACATCACCCATACCACCACTACCAAGTGTACCTAAGTTAGTTATAGCACTTGTTGCCATTCCTACAAGTTTTTGTACTACAAATATATTTATCAATTCAGCAACTACTGCTCTTGCGACTGAGGTGGCTAAATTTTGGAAATCTAAAAATTGTTTATTTGTAGAATCAAAGAAATCAGTAAATGCTCTTGTTAATTCACCTTCAACTGTATCTGCAAATTGTTTTACTACAGTTATATTTTCTTTTATTGAATTATTTAATTGATTGCTAGTATCTATGCTTCCAGTAAATATTTCTTTAGCTTCTTGAGTCTTATTATATTTTATGATTGCTTCACTAGCTTCATCTCTTAATTTTATTTCTTCTAGTAATGCATTTTTTATAGTTTTTCTTTGGTCTTCTGTTAACTCTTTATTTTTCCTAAGAGTATTCATCATAGCCTTAATCAATGTATTAGAATTTGCAAACTGTTGATTTTGTTCTTCTATACTCTTAGTGTAAGGTTCAGGGTCAACTAATCCCATAGCTTCTGCTACATCTAGAAAAGCTGTAGCAACTTCAATTAACTCATTTCTTAATGGTGTTAAAACCTGTCTTTGTAGACGATTCATAGAATCATTAAATCTTTCAGCATCCCTTATAGTTTCTTCAGGTATAATTCCAGTAGCAGAAGCAGCTAATTCTTTCATAGCTTCTGAACCATCTTTACCCATAACAGCAAGTTTTACACCTGCTCTACCCATAAGGTCAGCTAAGATAGCATTTTTCTCAAATTGACTACCAACACCATCAAGAGCAGTCATCAATTCAATAAATACTTGCTCTGCACCTTTTACAGAACCATCAGCATTTTTAACTTGTACTCCAAGTTTTTCTAATGTCCTACCAGCTTCAGAAGTTCTAAGTTGTGCTTGACCTACCATCTTGGTAAAGTTCTGCATACCCTTATTAAACTCTTCAGTAGTTAATCCTGATTGTTGAGCAGCAAATTGATATCTTTGTAAAAACTCTGTTTGAACACCAATAGAATCAGCAACTTTACCAATAGTATCTGCTAAAGCTAATGTCTCCTTACCAAATTCAACAATTTGTCTAACAGCAAAAACACCAGCAAAAGCACCAGCTAATTTTTTCATAGCTGATTGGGTGCTGTTGATATTTTTATTTACTGAATTAAAGCCCTTTTTACTTTTATCTTGGGCTGTAATTCTTAATTTATAATCAGTTGCCATTTCTTATCTGCCTATTCTTTTCCTCTAAATATGCTAACCATCCTGTAAATTCGGATAAGGTCATCTTTTCTTCTAGTTCCTGAAGTGTGCAATGTAACATTTCAGCTAGATAGTATTTAGCAAATAAGTCCTTATCCTCTGCTACTTTTTTGCTTGTTGTTCTACACTTGGTGATGACATGATTTCAGTTGCAACTCTTGCAAGCACATCTTTATCCACACCATTCATAAGTGTATGTTTATCTGATAGATCAAATACTTTTTCACCATCAGAATCTAAGGCTTTATATATTAAGCAATAAGCCATCAATGCTACGTCATCATCTTTTGCATATCGTTGCAATTTAGACATTTCTGCTAGCGTTAATGGCTTTGCATATACTTTAAGAACCTCATCTCCATCACTCCATTCAGGTATCTCTATCTCTTTGACATCTAATGAGTCAAAATGAGCTTTTGCCTTATCTATAAGTTTCATGTTCTTATACTGTTGTTTCAGTTAAAGCACCAGTTCCTTGAACTGAAATACTAGCTTCTACCAATCCATCAAAAGCTGCACTTCTGCTTACACCAGTTACAATCGCTGATCCACTGTAATAAGTATCACCTGCTGTATCACCTTCAGGATAAAAGTTTAAAGTAACTTCAGAACCTATATCTAAAGCACCTTGACCACTTGTGTCAGTCTCATCCCAAAATACATCAATACTTCCTGAGAAAGAAGTCAATGATGGTTTATACGTTCTAGCAGAATCACCCATTGATGTATCTTCTAAAGTATCAGCAGTTTCATCAATGTTGTAAGATCTTATTTCAGCAATAGCATTAGAACCGACTTTTACAGTTCCCTCACTTCCTTTATGTGTTGCCATTTTCTACCTCGTCTTTCGACTTTTTCTTAGAAGAAGATTTAATTTTATCTTGCGAATGGACTGCTTCCTCTTTCCAGCCCTTATTCAATAAAGACTCAACCTTAGAAGGATGAGCTTCTATAGAAACTTTGCCATCAGGACTAATCATTTTCATAATTGTCTCCTATACTGCTACGTCAGGATTAGTTTCCTGAACATAGTAATTAGTTAAGAAGGTTAAACTCACATATCCTAGTGGTTTCTCACCTTCACCATTAAACTCTATTTCTGTTGATTCTAAATAGCAATCTTTAGCTAATCCATCTAAAGTTCTATCTGCTGCTATTGCTTCTTCAACTTCTTTTGATATTGTATCAATAGTATCATCAAAGTCACTAGTAGCTTTTGCATATCCTTCTACTACTACTGACAGTTCTCTACTCATAACACGATCAGTACCTATCACTATTGGTTCAGATGTTTCTGATTTAGTATAGATAACTAATGCTGGTACTGTTTCTAATGGATAAACCCTTGACTCATAAACTCTTGAACCAGTTGTAGTTAAACCAGTTAAAGTAGTTCCAAACTTTTCTCTTATTTGTTGTCTTATATGATTTGCCATTATATTTCCTCTAACATTAATGCACTAAAACCTGTTCTATCTGCTTGTATATTAACAACAGTATAGTTTTGTGCTGCTTTGAGTATATTACCATTTGTATCTTTAATTGCAGATACATCTAATCTATTTCCAAATGCAATATTTGGTACGTCTATAGTTCTGCAATAGGCTATTGGTTTTAATGCTTCTACGCCAATACCTTCTTCTTGTTCTACATATTCATTATTTAAAATAATATTAATAGTTGTAGAAGTACCTGAATTAGTATAGACAGCAGATACTCCATGACCAAAATTAATATCTAAATATCCAGCCATATCTAATTCAGTTTCTAATCTAAATTGAGACATTATTCTTCCTCTAAAACCAAAGATATTAAACCTGTATTGTCAGGTTCTACTGTTCTAATAATAAATGTAGTTTCAGCTTTTAAAACATTACCTTGATCAGTTGTAATAGCATCAACTCTTAATTTATCTTCTTGAGATATATAAGGAACATCAGATGCTTTGACTATTGCTCTTGGTTGATAACCTGCAACAGGTACAGTTCCACCCTCAATATTAAAATATTCTTGATCTATAATTATATCTATATTTTTAGATGCACCTGAATCAATATCAAAAAGAGTATCTATTAAGGGAAGATCATCCCATAGAGTTTGTTGTACCTCAAAGAAAGTGGCAGTAACACCATGACCTGTTGTTGTATCAACATAGGCGTTAAAATCTAATGCACTCTCTAAAGGCATGATTTACTTTTTAGCTCTAGTCTTAGGAGCTTTTACTTTTGAAGTTTCTAAACCTACACTTCTATCTTGTTTTTCAACTTTAGGTTTAGCTGTATGAACTTCAGCTTTACCATATCCACATAAAGCATGACCTTCATGTTCAGGTAATTCAACTATATCGCCAGCATGAACTTTAGAACCACCAGCCATTGTATCTGTTAATATTTTGTATTTTTTCATATTTAAGTTGGGGGTATTACTACCCCCATTCCATTTAAGCATCAGTTAATTAGTCGCTTGATTTACAGAAAGATACTGCATGTCTTACAGCAACATCAACAGTTTGTAGAGCAACAATTCTTACTCCACCTGAAGTTGATAATGCATAAGGATCAACAGTAATATCTAAACCACCATACATACCAATTAATAAGTCTGCAAAGTTACCAAAGTAGAAATCACCACTTGTTACTTGATTACTTCTAACAACATTATAACCATTCATAGTGTTATCAGGAGAAACAACAAATTGAGCAGTATTAGTTGCTTTTTCAGTTGTTTTCAAAGTACCAAAGTCAGCAGGTCTACAGATATAAGCTAAAGAACCAGTTAAAGCATTGTCATTAGCTACAGCACTTTCCATAGCTACGATCTCAGCCCATGTTGGGTTAGCAGCAGCAAATGTAGTTGTGTTAATACCTGAAGTATTAGCAATACCTGTTGGTTGTCCACTTGAACCTGAACCAGCTAAAGCACCTAAATCAATAGCAGTAGCTATAGATTTTGTTAAGTCATCTCTAATTAAGTTCTCAACATCTAATGAAGATTGTTGTAATAAGAGTCTTGTTGCATCAGTAAAAGCACCAATTACTTTTGGTGACATTGTTACTGAACCTGAAGTGAACTCACTTTCAGAAGCAGCATTACCTTCAGTTGCAATCCAACCAGCAGATGAAGCAGCAGTTTTCTTAGGAATTACAACATTACCTTGTAATCCTCTTAGCATTGTTGCTCCAGCTTGCATTACTGAAGATTCGTTTCTTAATACATCAATAAAATCTCCACCTCTGTAATCTTCAGCTATTAAAGTTGAATCATCAGATGAATTGATGTCTCTTTTGCCCCAAGTTCTTAGGACTTCAGCAGGTAGCATGATGCCTTGAGCATCTTTACCATACTGTCTAGCAGCTTCAGCAGAACATTCAAATTCAAATTCTGCATCTTTTTGTGCTTGTCTGTCAGATGGGTTAGCCATAGCTCTAATAGCTTTTACTAGACTGAACTCTCTAACTTCTTCTTTAGTCATGCCAATTTCTGAAGGAGTTTCTAAAGGAGTATTGTTAGAAATATTTTCTAATAAAATTCCTCTAAATTCTGCAACAGAGATACCATCACTAATTGCTTTATCAGCTAAATCTCTTTTGTTGTGCTTAACAGCTAAATCAATGATTTCTTTTGAATTTCTTTTAAATTCAGCTTTAGCATCTTCAACAGTTTGAGCTCTAACTTCGTCAAGATTAATATCTTGTTTCTTTTCATTTTCCATTAGTTTTACCTCAATGTTATTATTTTGTTTATTTTTACTACGACCTACTCCAACGAGTCTACTTTGATCTGCTGGAACTGATACAGAAGATACTTCCATAGGAGTCCACTGAGCTTTATAGTAAGTCTCATCTTTATGTTCATAGCGTTCTAATTTATCGATTCGATATCCAACAGATATATTCATACGAATACCATCTTTTACATCTTCAAATACTTCACGAGCTAAAGCAGATTTTCCAAATCTAACTACAGCAGTTGTCCTTTTTGCTGTCTCATCTAATTTGAATTCTTCGATTACACCAATTTGCTTAGTCATATCATGATCAAGCAGTAATGGTGCTCTACCTGATG
>Ga0213858_10000330_pt1 | contig 23041 bp, 21 predicted proteins | sample PICome_FD_160122 | JGI IMG/M metagenome (GOLD analysis project Ga0213858, IMG submission 160122) | Coastal seawater microbial communities near Pivers Island, North Carolina, United States - PICO245 | ecosystem: Environmental > Aquatic > Marine > Coastal | place: USA: North Carolina | collected... | reverse complement strand
TAAATATTCTTGACCAATCCCAACAGCCCCTAGTTTTCGCAAATAAACACGCTTGGTCGTTATCTCTTCACGCAGTAAAAAAGTTCTAGAGATGTAATGATAACCATCCAGGATTTTATAATTCTGACCAGCGACCAATGTATCTCCATCTGTGTAATAAATGTCTGTCAAACAACCAAAGTAACAATTGGTAAATTGCCATTCATTGGTCGTATCTAATAAGGGTGTATAGGTCTGAGCGTGAAGCGCCGTCAAAGACAAGAAAAGACAAATCTTTATAGCAGTTAATTGCCAAAAAATTCTGGATGACCATGGCGAGCATTTAAAAAAATAAATCGAATTTCTATTGGCTGAAGTCAATGTTGTTTGCCTTTCTCTCTTCATGGGTTTAATCCAATAAATCTGTATCTATTTGGAAGTTTTTGATAAAGTTTAAACTCGCCTTCATATCGTCGTGTAAGATTCGATCGTGCGTCAATGCAGGCACATGACTCCTGAAGGTTCCAAGCAAGCCACTCAAAAAGGACCCCAATTGGCGTTTCTCTCTAAATTCTAAAGCCTGTGCTGCGGTCATTAACTCAACGGCCAGCACACGCTCTACATTTTCCATGATTTTAGCACATTTTGTAGCGGCGTTCGCGCCCATGCTCACATGATCCTCCTGTCCGTTGGACGATACAATAGAATCTACCGAGGCAGGTGTTGCCAACTGCTTGTTCTGGCTAACAATACTGGCTGCGGTATATTGAGCGATCATCAAGCCACTATTCAGTCCAGGTTCAGAAACTAAAAAAGCAGGCAAGCCACGTTGTCCCGAAATCAATTGATAGGTTCGTCGTTCTGAAATATTCGCCAATTCAGCAACAGCAATCCCCAGATAGTCCATGGCCAGAGCTAAGGGTTGGCCGTGAAAATTCCCAGCAGAAATAATTTCGTCATCGTTAACAAAGACATTTGGGTTATCGGTCACCGAATTAATTTCTACCGCCAGAGTTTGACTGACAAATTGAAGTGTATCCTTAGTCGCCCCATGAACTTGCGGAATACAGCGAAACGAGTACGGATCCTGCACGCTCTTATCTGGCTGAGCGCTCAAATCGCTACCTTCAAGCCATGTCCTAAGCCGGCTGGCAGTATTAATTTGGCCGTGATGCGGTCTTATTTGGTGAATTAACTTTTCAAACGGTTGTACATTGCCATTAAAGGCCTCAAGCGACAGGGTCCCCACCAAGTCAGCCCAAAAGTCGATTTTTTTGGCTTTTAGCAAGCAATACACGCCATAAGCGCTCATAAATTGTGTACCATTGAGCAAAGCCAACCCCTCTTTGGCCTGTAAATTAATCGGATTCCATCCCAAATGTTTATATAGCTCTGCGGCTTCCGTTCGCTGACCTTTGTAATCGACAAGCCCCTCTGCCAATAAGGGCAATGCCAAATGAGCCAGTGGAGCTAAATCTCCTGAAGCACCAAGACTGCCTTGCTGATAAATCACTGGAAGCACGTCGTGATTGTAAAAGTCGACCAAACGCTGCACGGTGCTCAGTGCAATACCGCTGTACCCGTAACTCAAAGACTGTATTTTAAGCAATAGCATCAATCGCACAATTTCTGTAGGGACCTCTTCCCCCATGCCACAGGCATGTGAACGAACCAGATTGATTTGAAGTTGACTCAGGTGTTCTGAATCAATAACGGTGTTACATAGCGAACCGAACCCAGTGTTTATGCCATAGATCGGCTCCTGATTCTGGGATAATTTTTGATGCAAAAAATCGTAATTGTTTTGAATTGATTCAACGGCTGAGGCGGACAATTCTAACACATGGGGCTGGGTCATCAAAACTTGAATGTCACCCAGCAACAGTGGTTCAGAACTTATATAATGTACTGAATTCATGAGACCAATTTAGTGATAAAATCGATAGCAGTCGAGAGGTATTTAAACAGGTCCTTTTAGTACCTTTACCCATGTAAATTAATCCAAAAACAATGAAGCAAACTGCGCTTTCTAAATTGCACGAATCTCTTGGGGCTAAAATGGTTCCTTTTGCCGGTTTCAATATGCCTGTATCGTATAAAGGGGTTAATGTTGAGCATCAAAGTGTCCGCGAATCTGTTGGTGTATTTGATGTTTCTCACATGGGTGAATTTTTTGTCAACGGACCCAATGCCCTTGAGTTACTTCAAAAAATCAGCAGTAATGACGCTGCAACAATGACCGATGGTCAAGCTCAATATGCTTGCATGCCCAATGAGACTGGCGGGATTGTCGATGATTTAATCATATACCGGATTAACCAGGAACGTTACATGTTAGTGGTCAATGCCTCGAACATTGAAAAGGATTGGGATTGGATCAATGCTCACAACACCATGGGGGCCGTTTTAGAAAACTGCTCTGATCAGTATTCTTTATTGGCTATACAAGGACCAAAGGCCATTTCAGTGGTTCAAAAATTAACCCAAACCAAGCTCGATACCCTAAAATTTTATCGCTTTACACAAGGTGTTGTCGCTGGCCTCAAAGACGTCATTATCAGCAATACGGGTTATACCGGAAGTGGCGGTTATGAGCTTTATTGTAAAAATGATCAGGCTGAACTATTGTGGCACGCCCTTTTCGAAGCTGGGGCGTCAGAAAACATTGAACCCATTGGATTAGCCGCTCGGGACACCCTGAGATTGGAAATGGGCTATTGCCTTTACGGCAACGACATCGATGACACCACTTCACCTATTGAGGCTGGCCTGGGATGGATCACCAAGTTTTCAAAAGTTTTCATCAACAGCAGTGCCTTAGCTGAAGAAAAAAAGAACGGTCCAAAAAACAAATTGTGCGGTTTTGAAATGTTAGAACGAGGAATTCCAAGACAAGGTTATACTATTGTTAATCAGTCCGGACATCCCATTGGCCGCGTGACCAGTGGGACCATGTCACCATCACTTAATAAAGGTATTGGTCTGGGTTATGTGGACATTCAGCACAGTGAATTGAATCAAGAAATTTTTATCGAGATTCGTCAAAAACAAGTCGCGGCAAAAATCGTGAAACCACCGTTTTACAAAAGCAGTTAAGCCCATGTCGCAGGTTAAAAAGCCCATAGAACGTTTGCTCATACTGGGTGGCAGTGGTTATCTCGGTCGTGCGATCTACAGAGAATTTCAGTCCTTTTATGAGGTTTTTGGAACCTACAACACACCGGATGAATTTTGGCTGGATCACGGGGCTTTTTTTGCTTACAACAGCACTAAAAATGGTCTAGACACAATACTCAATATAATCAGACCGTCGCATGTCATTATTAGCATGTGGAGCCCACATAAGGCGGGGCTGGATGCCATTAAGGGATTGGTTCAGTGGGCTTTGAACAACAATTGCCATCTAACCTTGTTGTCTCACGTTATGGTCTTTGACGCTGTGGATCGTCATCCCTCCTTTCCCAATCACAGACGATCGAGCATATCAGAAACTGGAAAGTACTTCATTCAGCTTGAAAAACTTTTAGAAGCCCTGCCAGAACATCAATACCTCATAGCGCGCTTAGCCATGGTCATTGGTCTTAACAGTGCAGTTGTTCGAGACATCAAAACCAAATTGACAAAAAATGAACCCATCGAGGTCTTTCCAAACCTTATCGTGAGTGCCATTACCAGAGACATGATGGTAAAACAGCTTCATTATTTGCTCAATCGTCGGGCCTATGGTGTCTATCACCTCGCGAGTAAAGATTTGATCCATCACAGCGACCTAGTCACCGAACTTTGCACACTGCTCAGCGATCAGCCTCCTTTATTAAAACATGTCTTTGATCACAACGAAGAAACTTATCTGGCATTAATGAGTCCTGAAGACCAGTGGCCTGAGCACCTGTGTTTAAACATGGATCAAGTGCTCCAATCGGGTATTATGAGCCACGTGGCCTCCAAAAAAATTACCGTCCAAAATCAGGAATAAGGCCATTAATAAGATGTCAGGCTAATTTAGTGGCAGCATTTTAACCCTTGAAGACTTATTTTTACATTTGCTAAAACACTTTGACCATGGGAAGAGCATTTGAATTTAGAAAAGCACGAAAAATGAAGCGCTGGTCGGCCATGAGTAAGGCCTTCACTCGCATTGGAAAGGACATTGTAATGGCCGTTAAAGAAGGAGGGCCAGATCCCGATGGAAACTCTCGTCTTCGGGCTGTGATTCAAAATGCCAAGTCGGTCAACATGCCTAAAGACAATATCGAAAGGGCCATCAAGCGGGCCTCTGATAAAAGCCAAGGTGATTATAAAGAGGTGATTTTTGAGGGATATGCCCCACATGGTATTGCGATTTTAGTGGAGACAGCAACCGATAATAACACCAGGACCGTAGCCAATATTCGCTCCTATTTCAATAAATGCGATGGAAGCCTAGGTACCTCAGGATCAGTGGTTTTCATGTTTGATCACGTATGTAACTTTCGCATTGATGTGGGCTCCATGGATATGGAAGAACTCGAACTCGAACTCATTGATTTTGGTGTAGAAGAGATTTTTGAGGATGAAGATGGTTGCCTCATTTATGCACCCTTCGAGAGTTTTGGCGCCATTCAAAATTACCTAGAAAGCCATAGCCTTGAAATTCATTCATCAGGATTTGAGCGAATTCCTCAAGTCACCAAAACCCTGACCCCAGAACAAGTTGCTGAGGTGGAAAAGTTGCTCGAAAAAATTGAGGAGGACGACGACGTGCAAAACGTCTACCACACCATGAACGAGACAGCAGATTAATTTATTTTTTTGGCTCCCAAGAGTATTCTGGGATATGGCCCACCGCACCGATAAAGTGATTCTCTAAAACAGGCAAGTCATCGCCGATGTTCCCCGAAGGCTTAAATACCGAGCCCACCCGAACTTCTTTTTTACCGTAATCCAGGGCAATTGGAATGATCGGAACATTGGCCGTAGTGGCAATGTAATAAAACCCTGTTTTCCACTGGCTCACTTTTTTTCGGGTTCCCTCTGGAGACAAAGCCAACCTGAAGGTTTTGTGCTGTTTAAACAATCCAGCGATACTTTCTACTTTATTTTGGCCAGGGGTTCTGTCTAATGGGGCTCCTCCAGTCCAGCGAAAATAAAACCCTAATGGCCAAGCAAATAGCTCTTTTTTACCCAAATAATTAATGCGTATTCCCAATAGGCTTCTGATCAACAAGCCCATGATGAAATCTCGGCTACTTGTATGCGGCACTACGATGATCACGCATTTTTCTATCGATCGATTAATCTCCCCCAATAAGCGCCATCCCATGAGGTTTTGAAAAAGAAGTTTTGCTAAAAATCGCATAGATCAACTACATTTTGGCGTAGAGGGCCTTTAGTTTGTCGGCGTTAATGACGCTATCCCAATCTGGTCCTAGAGCATTTTCCCAAAGTGGCACCAAACTCAGTGCAATGCTTACCATGGTATCCATTTGATTGTCGGTCAAATCCTTACAAATATCTACAGGCAGCTGTATGCCGTGAGCTTTTTTCATGGCTTTAAAAATCGCCACGTCTTCAGGATAATATTCTTCCAAATGATCAAAAACAATGCAATTACCGATGCCGTGTTTGACCCCAAGAACGTAGGACAATCCATAACTCATGGCGTGTGCCACACCCACCTGTGAATATGCAATGCTCATTCCACCGTGCCAAGAAGCCATCATCAACTTTTCACGTGCGCTGTCATCAGAAATCGCTGTGTCAAGGAATATTTCTTTACAAAGATCATAGGCTTTTTCGCCATAACTCTTGCTGAACTCGTTCAAAAAAGTACCATTGAGTGATTCTACACAGTGAATAAAACAATCCATTCCTGTGTAAAACCATTGATCCTTCGGCACCCCTTTGGTTAATTCCGGATCCAATACGACTTGATCAAAGGGCGTAAAATCGCTGTTAATGCCTAATTTTTTTTCTGGACCGGTCAAAACAGTCGTACGAGAAACTTCGGCCCCTGTTCCGGATATTGTTGGAATCCCAACATGATAAACCGCTTTGTTCTTAACCAAGTCCCACCCCTGATATTCACTGGCCTGACCCTTATTGGTCAACATAATGGAAACCGCTTTAGCCAAGTCTAATATTGACCCACCACCAATGCCGATAATACCAGATGGACGGTAGGAAAATTCGGTTTTTATGCTCTTTACTAAGACATCGACCTGTTCTGTTTTTGGTTCCTCAAAAGACGAGATAAACAACAGTTTATCGTTAAACCTCATCGGAATGCGCTGAATGAGTTGCTCGTCATCTTTAAATACGTCATCAACCAAATAAATGAAAGGTGCCTTATCCCTTCGCTGCGGCCCTAAAATGCCACCCAATTGATCAAAACAACCCTTTCCATAAACCACCTTGGGCACCATTGGGAAATTGCGGTATTTGTGATTGATGGGCAGTCGCTTTTCTTCTTTAAGTGCTTTGTTGGCCCGTACCAAATCCTCTGGGGTATCGATTTCAATGCCTTGATTGTTGGAAATGGCCATCTTAATACGCTTCCCGTATTCCAAAAATCGAATGCATTCAATTTTTTCAGTGGCCTCTAAGATGGTCATGGGTAAATTATAGAAATCCAAAAGGGCTTGCTTTCTAAATGCGTAAATGCCTTTGTGCTTGTAATACTGTACGGCCGTGTTTTTATCTCTTGGGTAGGGCACTGGGCTGCGCGAGAAATAGAGCGCGTAATTTTCCTTGTCCACCACAACCTTAACGGCATTAGGGTCACTGATTTCACGCCAATCGTGGATTTCAGTCATCAGTGAGGCCAAATCAATTTGATCTGCGTCCGCACCGTCAAAAACACTTAATACCTGTGCCAAACCCTCTTTACTTGTAAAGGGTTCATCCCCCTGAACATTCACTACGATATCGACGTCCATATCAGCCACTGCTTCCGCGATGCGGTCCGTACCGCAGTCGTGCTCTTTTTGACTCATAATGGCCTGACCACCATGCCATTCAATCTCTTTAAAAATGATTTCACTGTCGGTTACGACATAAACCTCATCAAAGAAGCCAGTAGCTTTAGCTGCTTCATAAGTCCTGACAATAACTGGCTTACCGCCAAGGTCTTGCATTAGCTTACCGGGAAATCGAGAAGCGCCGTAACGCGCTGGAATCATGGCAATGATTTTCAATGGACGTTTGTTTTTAGGGCTCAAAAATATAAAGTTTAACTGATTTAATGACTATTCCCATACTCAAGATACAAAAATGCTACGGGGGTTGGCCTAGAGATCAAAATAATCCTGCGAAAACCCCAATAAATACAATTGGCCTTTAGCCCGAGTCATGGCGGTGTACAACCACCTAAGATAGTCCTTATTGGGCCCTTCTTTGAGATAGGGTTGTTCAACAAACACGGTGTCCCATTGACCTCCTTGAGATTTGTGACAAGTAATGGCATAGCTGTATTTTACTTGTAACGCATTAAAGTACTTGTTGTTTTTGACCGCCAAAAACTTTTTATAGTTGGCTGTAATTTCAGGGTAATCCTCGCGAACGGCTTGATATAAGGCATTGGATTCGTCGTAGGTCAAAGCCGATGAGTCGCTGCTGATGGTATTTAAAATCAATACGGTATTAAAAGGACTTTGGGTTGGATAATCCAGCATTCTAACCCTTACTTGAGCAAAATCAAATCCATAAATGGAGACGAATTCAAATATTTCTAGGACTTCTATAACATCTCCATTGGCAATAAAACCGGCAGTATCGGATGGTTTCAGCCAAAAATAGTTGTTTTTAACCACCATCAGCACATCCCCCACACTGAGTTGCTCATCGCGGAATAGTATGCGTTGGCGGATCTCTTGATTGTAGAGATTAGCGCGTTTATTTGAACGCACAATAACCACCGATTGGTCCAAATTGTCTTTAGAAAAAGCATTTTCAAGGGCCTCAAGAACTTCTTGCCCCCCAAAAGGTCGAATGACCTCATTTTGACCACGTAAATCAAAGCTTAGTTGCTCTGGGGTGTCCTGTTCAATCCAGTGGCGTAAATTTGTAGCGTTGTTGACAATTGCCCCTTGGTCATCCTGACGAACCACCTCCTTAAGTTCAACACATTGTACTGACTTTCTATAGTCTCCTAGAAGCACCTGGGGGTCTAATGCGGGACTTAAATTTAAATGAACTGGGGGCAACTGTGCCACATCACCGACAAACATCAACTGACATCCGGGACCACTGTACACATAGGTCATTAAATCCTCGAGCAGCGAACGCCCTTCAAAAAAACTGCTGTCCGTATTGGTGTCTGGAACCATGGAGGCTTCATCAACAATAAATAGCGTATTTCGATGCTTGTTGGGCTGTAGACTGAATTTTACCCCACCCCCCTTGCGACTCCTCGGGACATAGATTTTTCGGTGAATGGTGAAGGCCTCGCGCTGACTGTATTGACTAATGACTTTGGCCGCCCTGCCCGTTGGCGCCATTAAGACACTACTGCGTTTGTATGAGGCAATTGTTTTGACCAGAGCCGCCACAAGGGTACTTTTTCCAGTTCCAGCATAACCGGTCAACAAAAAGATCCGATCGGGCTTTGGATCAGTACAAAATTCCGAAAGGGCAATTACGGCCTCCTCTTGACCGGATGTTGGCGGATGCCCTAAGGCAATTTTTAATCGATTTTCGAAATCGGAAATAGACATGGAATGCAGGGAAAAGTAGGCTCAAATATAGCTAGGTTTTTTGCCAATTTACTTTCTCAAATCAAAAAATATTGTAGATTTGTCATGGTCGTTAAAACCCTAATTTCAACTTAAAACAGAGCAATGAAACTCGGCATTAAAATCGTTCTTTGGATCCTCATAATCTTCTTGGGATTCAAACTATACAACTCCATCATTGGCCCAGTGCATTTTAACCAAACGAAGGAAAAAAGATATGTTGCGGTTATTGAAAAACTGAAAGACATTAAAGCCGGTCAATTGGCCTATCAAGAGCTCAACGGCTCGTTTGCCTCAAATTTTGACACTCTAGTTCAGTTCTTAGATACCGCAAAATTTGCCATTACCGCTCGAAGAGATACCAGTTATGCCGATGTCGCTCGAAACAGAGCATTCGGTCTTGACCCCCAAAAAGGAGGTTATTACATAGAAGATGTGATTATTGACACCTTGTCTTTCGCCTCGATTAAGGACTCAATTTATCCTGGATCAGATCGCTACAAAACCATGATGAACATCCCTGACTCTGAGGAGCAATTTGAGCTTCGTGCCGGGGCCATAGATAAAAATGGAACGGTTTACCAAGTTTTTGAAGCCAGAGCGTCAAAAGATATCATTTTGGCTGGACTCGATGCAGATTTGATCGCTCAAGAAAAGCAGGTGAATTCGGTTGACGGCGTGAATGGCCCCTTCATTAAAGTGGGATCTATGGACGAAGTGAATACCAGTGGTAACTGGCCTAAACTTTATGACACAGCCAAAGACAAATAAAAACAATTACCCCAATAAAGGTTGGTCCGTTCAAATTTCTTTGACCGGACTTTCTTTTTTGGGACCAGATCAAAACCAAGAGCTTTGTTATTTCAATGATGCATTTCCGGTCGCTACCACCGCAGAGGGTTTGACTCAATATATGGATCAGTTTTGGGGACAGCATCGGGAACAATTGCAAATCAATGCTGATCAAACCATTCAACTGATTCACCAATCGTCCTGGTACACGCTGGTCCCCAAAGATTTATTTGATCCAGCTAAAGGACTGGATTATCTAAAATTCAATACCCGACTGCTCGACACAGATCTTGTGGCCCACGATCATATTGAAGCCCTGGATTTAGTTGTGGTTTACTTGCCGTTTACCAATGTCAATAATTGGTTTTTTGAGCGTTTTGGCAGTTTTACCTTTGAACACAGCATCACGGTACTTTTACGCCATGTTTTAGCCAAAAAAAGCCCTCAAAACATCCCGCAAATCATAACTTATTTCCACAAGGATCATTTTGATTTAGTGGTTTGGCAGGACAAACAAATCCAATTGTGCAATACCTATGCCTATCATCAACCTGAGGATGTGCTTTATTTTGTGTTATTTGCCTGCGAGCAACTCAATCTCGACCCAGAGATCGTCGCGCTTTATTTGGGTGGTGAAGTCCAAGAACAAGATGAGTACTTTGAGCTTTTGTATCGTTATGTGCGACAAGTCGCTCTTTATCAAGACGGACCTGAGCCCATCCAAGGTTTAGCGCCTCATCAAGAATTGCCTTTGCAGTGCATCTCTCAATAAGGATCATATCAGGCCTTCACAAAGGCCGGCGAATAAGGGGACCAAAAAATTTGCCCGTACGCCCCACCACAGATTTTGCCAAAGAGGGCTTATTCAATATTTTAAGTCATCAAACCGGGGTAAAGGATTTACGTGTTTTGGATCTTTACAGCGGCACAGGAAACATCGCTTATGAATTCGCCTCACGGGGAGCCCTTGGCATCGACTGCGTGGATCAACATCGAGGATGCATCCGATTTATCGAACAGACCGCACGAGAGTTTAACTTCCCGATCACAACTCATGCCATCGAGGTCATGCGTTTTGTCCAATCATCAAAGACATCTTACGACCTTGTATTTGCCGATCCACCCTACGATTTCAATCAAGAGACCCTTGAATTATTGGTGAATCAGATCATAAGCGGATCATTGTTAAACCAAAACGGACAGTTGATTTTAGAGCACACCAAAGAGAGAAATTTCGAATCCCACCCCAATTGGGTGCATTCGAGAAAATTTGGTGGTTCGGTATTTAGTTTCTTCGAATAAAAATGCAGGCCTGTAAGCCGGATTCTGTATCCATAAATGGACCCTTATCATTTATCTAGGCACTGCATTACTGCAATGCTCAATCTGCCTACCCTCCCGCTCAGACGGGCATCTTCAAACACGGGTTTACGTGGCATTTCACCGCATAGAGTTTACCTGATTTCACTACAGCATAATCTGTACATTCTTTCTGTTGCACTGGTCCTAATTCGCCAAGGCGAACCGACGGCTGTTAGCCGCTATGCTTCCCTATGGTGCCCGGACTTTCCTCTTCACGCGAGCGCGAAGCGATAAGGCGGCCTGCTCGGCAAAATTAGAAGAAATGTTGATAACTCACGAAATAATGCAAAGTGATTTGAGGGATTTCAGCCGAGGCATTTTTATCTTTGTTTGGGCATTATGGAACACTTCATTGTATCTGCGCGAAAATATAGACCGTCCGGCTTTGATCAAGTGGTCGGTCAAAAAGCAATTACCCAAACTTTAGATAATGCCATTGCCAGCAATCATTTGGCCCAGGCCCTACTTTTTACAGGCCCAAGAGGGGTTGGAAAAACAACCTGCGCCAGGATTTTGGCCAAAAAAATCAATCAAAACGGGACCGATCAAAGCCAGGAGGATTTTGCTTTTAACATCTTTGAGCTCGATGCCGCCTCAAACAATTCAGTGGAGGACATTCGCTCCCTGATCGACCAGGTTAGAATCCCTCCACAAACTGGTCGCTTCAAAGTTTACATCATCGATGAGGTTCACATGTTGTCCTCAGCGGCCTTTAATGCCTTTTTAAAGACCTTAGAAGAACCCCCAAGCCATGCCATTTTCATTTTGGCAACCACTGAAAAGCACAAAATCATCCCAACGATACTTTCGCGATGTCAAATTTTTGATTTTAAACGGATTACGGTAAATGACATCAAAGATCAGTTAAAGCGAGTCGCCCAAGCCGAAGGCATAGACGCCGAAGATGACGCCTTACACCTGATGGCCCTCAAGGCTGATGGTGCCATGCGTGATGCGCTGTCGATTTTTGATCGAATCGTTAGTTTTTGTGGTAATTCCATTACGCGAACCGCAGTGGCAGAGAATTTACACATCTTGGACTACACACAGTACTTTGCCGTCACAGATTTCATGCTTGAGGGTCGTATCCCTGAACTTTTGCTCCAATTAGACCAAATTTTGGCTCAAGGATTTGACGGACAACATTTCATCAATGGTTTGTGTTCACATTTTCGAGATCTATTGGTCTCTCAAACCCCTGAAACGATTAAACTCCTGCAAGTGGGTGACAACGTTAAACAGGCCTACACGGAGCAGTCTACAAAAGCCGATAAAACTTGGCTTATGACCGGGCTTGATTTAGCCAACGAATGTGCCATGAATTATAAAAACAGCCGCAATCAAAGACTTCTTGTCGAATTGTGTCTTATGCAGCTGGCTTCTCTCAAGGACTTGGATCAAAAAAAAAAGTCCAGTAATCAACCCTACATAATACCTGCGAGTGAATTAAATTCGCCTGCTAAAACAACCCCTGAGGCGGGATCTTCAGCCCTTGAAGCATCGTCTCCCAGTACGGCTACTGAAACGGTATCATTAGACGCTGAGACCCCATCGCCTGAAACAGCTCCGCAGGTGATCCCATCGACAAGTGAATCGCCGTCTGAATCGCCATCTGTGGAATCGGTCCATACAAAACATCCAGCCCAGAAGACCTCAACCACGAGCCCACCGCGACCCCAAATCGACATCCCTCTTGATTCAGGACACAAAGGAGTGTCCTCGCTTTCGCTTAAAAGCATCGCGCAAAAGAAAAAAATCGAAGAAAATCAGGAGGCGACACAACCCGACAAAGGGGTAAAACGCAATTCTGAAATAACCCAGGAAGCCTTTCTCGAGGCCTGGAATCAATATGCCGAAAACGTTAAAAACGAGGGTAAATTCAATCTCCACTCCCACCTGACCATGGGCGTTCCTCAACTCAAAGGAACAGAAATCACCTTGATCTACCCAAACGATACCATACGCTTAGAGGTCGAGCGAGAGCAAGGAGATATTTTAATGCATTTGGCCAATACCCTGAATAATGACCACTTGTCGTTTAATCTGGTGGTCGAAGAACAAGCGATAAAACGCTACGCCTATACGCCCGAAGAAAAATACGAACAACTTAAAACTGAAAATCCGTTGCTCGAGGTGCTTCGAGGGAGCCTAGATTTAGACCTTTAATCTCCATATAACAATGAGTCAAGACAAACAAACCCCGATGCTTGGACTAAAATTGCCCACCGACCCGAGGTGGGTGAATATCGTTGAAAAGAACATTGACGAAATTCTAACCGATCATGCTTACTGTGAGCAAAAAGCGGCTTCTACAGCCATTTCGCTGATCATTGGTTATCCTGAATACACCGATTTAGTTGCCGAAATGACGCTACTCGCCCAAGAGGAAATGAGTCATTTTAAAATGGTTCACGATCGGATCATCGCTCGTGGGGGTCATTTAGGTCGTGAACGAAAAGACGCCTACGTCAACGCCTTGATGAAGTTCTTTCCAAAAGGCGGCAGTCGCAACGATCAACTGGTCCATCGACTCTTGTACGCCGCTTTGATTGAGGCAAGAAGCTGTGAGCGTTTTCGCTTACTCAGCGAGGCATTAACCGACAAAAAACTAGCCGAATTTTATCGCAAACTTATGATCAGTGAGGCCAATCATTACACCATGTTTTTGAAATTCGCTAGGCAGTATGGCGGACGTGAATCTGTCGATAAAAAATGGCAAGATTTACTGGCCTTTGAGGCGGAAATAATGGAAAATCTCAGTAAAACAGAGCACATCCACGGTTGATCAATCCGTTAAAAATCGACTTAAGTCATGCCCTTGTTCAGGGTCTTGAAACATGCGTTTAACCATTCCATCGGCCAATCCAATCTTGGGAACATACATGTTTTTCGCGCGGCTCCATTTCATGGCAGATAAGTAAATTTTAGTGGCAGGAATGATCACATCGGCACGATCAGGATTCATCTCGAGCTCATAAATACGTTCGTGATACGTCATTGATTTTAACAACTCAAAATAATTGACTAGGAAAAAATAACTCAAGGGTTTTCCGATTTTTTTACCACTCTTGGTATAGATGCTATTGATGTTTCCTCCAGAACCGATCACATTGATTTTATCGTGGTTCGCTGTTACTTGAGTAATCCAAGCCTTCACCTCATCCCAGATGGACTCGCGAACCATATCGTTTAAAATCCGTACGGTCCCCAATTTAAAGGATTTCGAGTCGATGACACGTCCTTGGCTGTAAAGGGTAAATTCGGTACTACCACCACCCACATCAACGTACAAAAAGCTCTTTTCTGTACTGATAAAATTACCAAAGTCAGTGGCAGCGATAATGTCTGCTTCTATTTCACCGTCGATAATTTCAATTTGGATTCCTGTGGCCTGCTTGATGCGCTCTACAACTTCTGGCCCATTACTTGCCTCTCGCATTGCGGAAGTGGCGCAGGCACGATAGCGAATGACCTTGTGGTTCTTCAAGAGCAAACGATAAGCGTCCATGGCATCGATCATTCGCTTAATGTTCATTTCTGAAATTGAACCATTCAAAAAAACGTCAGCCCCAAGTCTTATGGGCACTCTCACAAGTGAAGTCTTTTTAAAACGAACCGGCTTGTCGTCTAACTGAGTGGCCGTAGCGATCAACAAACGAATGGCATTCGAACCAATATCGATGCCTCCGTATTTTTCCATAATCATCATTCTCCCGCCAATTTTTTCTGATAGTATTCGTATGTCGCAAATTGAGAACGGATGCTCGGCCCTCCTTCCCTAACATAGGCATTGTCCTGCTTTTCAGAAATTAATCGTGCTTTGACATTATCTTGCCAACTGATGTCAAATGTATCTTGCAACTCTTGTTGAATTTCTGAATCGTATATCGGACAGCTGATCTCCACACGGGTGTCTAAATTACGACCCATTATGTCTGCCGAGGAAATGAAATATTGCGGATCATTGTTGTTATCAAAAATGTAGAGTCTGCTGTGCTCCAAAAATTTATCGACCACACTGATAACCTCAATATGCTCACTAAGACCTTTAATTCCTGGGATCAAACAGCATATTCCACGTACTATTATTTTTACTGGAACTTCATTTTTACTGGCTTCATAAAGCTTATCAATCATACGGTAGTCGCTCAGAGAATTCAGTTTCAATTGAATACCCGCTGATTTCCCTTGCTGTTTATTCTTGATCTCACGGTCGATCAAAGTTTCCCATGCCTTCCTGGTATAGTGAGGAGAGACCACTAAATGCTTATAAGACTTTACCCGATAGTTCACGTCAAAAAAGTTAAACACCTTATTGATGTCTTTGGCGATGCCCTCATGGGCCGTAAAAAGGGTGTAATCGGTATAGATACCCGCCGTAGTTTCATTAAAATTACCCGTGCTCAAAAAGGAATATCGCTTGATTTTACCAGATTCCATTCGCTCGATAAGACAGGCCTTACAATGGACCTTTAGCCCTTTAACCCCAAAAATCATCCGCACACCTTCCTCTTGCATTTGCTCAGCGTAATGGATGTTTGCCACTTCATCAAATCGAGCCCGCAATTCAATTTGAACCACGACATCCTTACCATTTTTAGCAGCATTGATCAAAGCGCTTGCTATATGCGATATTTCAGCCAAGCGATAAATGGTGATTTTTATCGATTGAACTTGGGGATCCAACGCGGCCTCACGCAAAAACCTTACCACATACCTGAAGCTTTGATACGGGGCGTGTAATAAATAATCCTTTTTCGCAATTTTTGCCAACAAACTGCCTTCGAAATTTAAACCCTTAATCAGTAGCGGTGTTTTCGCCTCATACAGTAAATCTTGACGGCCAAGGCTGGGAAATTTCATGTAGTCACGTCTGTTGTGATAACGGCCACCAGGAATCACACTGTCGGTGGATTCAATGTTCATTTTATTCATTAAAAACTGAAGCATTTCGGGGTCGATTGTTCGGTCATATACAAAGCGAACAGGATCACCAGAACTCCTTCGCGCTACACTCTTAGATATTTTATCCAAAAAACTGCGGCTCAAATCTGAATCAATGTCTAGTTCGGCATCACGGGTGATTTTAATCATGTAAGCCGATATGTCTTGATATGAGAAAATACTGAAAATGATGCTCATGCAATGGCGAATTAAATCATCCAAAAGAATGAGGTATTTCTGACCATTTTCTTCGGGCAATTCGACAAATCGATTGATCACTCTTGGAATTTCAATCAAAGCGTAGTTTATCTCTTTAGTCTCGTCTTTAGACGTCCCCAGTACCATTCTTACAGCCAGATAGGCCGCGCTGTCCTTTAAGGCTGGAAAGACCTCGGAATCGGATAATATGATGGTCACCAGTGCCGGTGAAACTTCTCTCAGAAAATAATCTGTGATAAAAAGACTTTGTTCATCTGTTATTTCATGCTCATTGATGACATGAATTCCCTCTTTTGACAGTTCCTTTTGAATCCCTCCTAAAATGTCCAAACTCAGTTGCTGTTGAGCGATGACTGTTTGGGTGATTTCTTCCTGCAAATCTTTAGCAGCCATACCCCCTAATTCACTGCGCCCCTGTTTTCCCGCCTCTACGATTCGTTTAATCGTGGCGTAACGAATTTTGAAAAACTCATCCAAATTGTTCGAAAAAATTCCTAAGAATCTAAGCCGTTCAATCAGGGGAACCGTTGGGTCTTTTGCCTCCTGCAATACTCTAGCGTTAAATTGCAGCCAGCTCAAATCACGATTGACAAACCGATCATATGTTTTTTTTAATTCTGTCATCCTCATTTAAAATCACGTGGAACAACAACAGCCACCGTGTGCCCCTTTTTTATACTGCGCCAACTGTCGCATTGAAAATCGATAACCGTTAAACCGCATGTAGGTAGATGATCAATGGGTTTGTCTCCCAACATATTCACCAGAGCGGTAAACGCATGATTGTGTCCTACCAACATGACTTTTGATTTTGAATCATCAAGTCCCTTGAGGTATCTCAACACGCTTTCTCCCGAAAAATCATACAACGCCTCGCTGATGTCAGTAGCTAAATTACCCATGTTAAACGCTTTAATGAAAAATCCTGCCGTTTCTTTAGTCCTTTGAGCAGAACTAATTCCAATAAAATCCGGCTTCATTAATTCTTGAGACGCATGATTGGCCATTAGAAAGGCATCGCTCTGACCTCTTTTATTTAAAGGACGTAATTCATCTTCTATTCCGGTTTCCCAAGAAGATTTAGCATGTCTTAAGAAGTAAATGGTTCTTTTCATATACTAAGGCTCAAGGCGCCAAACGCTCAATTTTCCATTGGCCATCAACCTGTGTATAGCGCAATCTATCGTGCAATCGATTGGGACGTCCTTGCCAAAATTCATATTCATGTGGCTGAATTAAATAACCTCCCCAATGCGCTGGACGAGGAATTTCTTTGTTGGCATAAAGTTCTTCAAGGGCCTTCAAACGAGTTTCAAGAAACTCTCGTGACTCAATGACGGCACTTTGCTCGCTTACATGAGCGCCAATTTGACTGCCACGTGGCCTAACCGAAAAGTAAGCGTCAGAAGCCGCTGCACTCATTTTCTGTGCTTTACCCCTAATGTGAACCTGTCGCTCCATGTTAGGCCAAAAGAAGGACAAGGAAACAAGCGGGTGCTTCTCAATATTTTGAGCCTTTTGACTGTTGTAATTGGTAAAAAACTGAAAACCGTCTTGATCGTATCCTTTTAATAGAACCACACGTGACACCGGATAGCCTGCTTCATCTAATGTGATGCAATGCATGGCATTGATCTCAAAATCGACATCCAGGGCTTTGAGCTCGTCGAACCACTTAGTGAATTGATCCAAGGGGTCAGAAAGGGCTTGATTTTTGCGCAAGGCACCCTTGTCGTAAGACTTTCTGTAATGTTGAAGATTTTCTGACATGCCTGTATTTGACTGCAATTTACGAGATTTTCAAGAGTTTAATTAAGCCTGAAATTAAATTTCAGTTAATTCCAACCTGGCTCGATCCTCAATAACAAAAATAGCCCCTTCACGAGCCAAAAAAGTAGACGAAAAAATCTCCTGGGCCTCGCTTTTAAAGTCCTCCAAGTTTTTATATCGCGCAGAATAATGACCGAGTAACAAATGACCTACCTGAGCCTTTTCAGCAATCCGAGCGGCTTGTTTTGCCGTGCTGTGCTTGGTCGTTTGACAAAGCGATTCGTGCTGATCCAAAAAGGTACTCTCGTGGTACAGCAAGGTAACCCCTTTGATTAAGGGTTCAAGGGTTTTATGATAAGCGGTGTCGCTGCAATAAGCATAACTAATGTTTGGCGTGGGTTCTTTGGTAATTAACTTAAAATCAACCTCCTTACCCGATTCATCCTTGACCCAATGGCCTTGTTTGGCCTTGTTGAAATAGGCCGAAGAAACCCCTAATTCTGCGGCGGCCGAAACATCTAGTGGCCGTTCTTTGGTTTTTTGCTCAAATAAAAAACCATTGGTATAAATTCGATGATCTAAAGGCAGGGTGCTGACCTTAACACGATTGTTTTCAAAAATTACATGACTCAGATCTTGGGTCAATTCGTGGAACCTTAAAGGGAATTTTGTCCAGGATTCACCGAGTTTTAATGACAACAATATGATTTCTTTGATGCCTTTAGGACCGTAAATATCCAGTGGTTCTATTCTGCCCAGAAGGTTAAAGGTCGCGATGAGTCCAAAAAGACCAAAATAATGATCTCCATGGAGGTGCGAGATGAAAATCTGCTTGATTCTAGAAAACTTAATTTTATTTTTTCGCAAGGCCACTTGAGTGCCCTCGCCACAATCAATCAAAAACACATGGCCGTCGATTTCCAGCAGCTGTGCGCTGGGCTGAGCGTTGGACTTTGGCGCCGCAGAATGACACCCCAAGATGGTCAAGCGCAGTCCCATGATTTAGAATCCTAAATCGCGTTCGATTTCTTCCATTTCAATCAAGTCATGGGCCTCTTCTAAGGTTGGCGCTAATGACATATTCTCGGGATAATCGGCTATTCGAGTGACCTGATCTACGATTACAAAAGAATGATCCCTTTGCTTATGCTCCTGAATCAATGAACTGAGTTCAAACATCAATTGTTCTGAAACAAGAGAACTCTGATGTAGATCTAAAATCACATTTAAGGCTTGCCAACGCTCTTTTTGAGCCATAAGCAAATCAATTAATGGGCCTGGGTCGTCAGAGGCAATCTCAATCACCACCGTATGATGAACTGCAGTCAACTTCATCTACTTAATTTTAGCCGCTAAAAGGTAAATAACGGCCATTCTAACGGCGACCCCATTTTGGACTTGATCCAAAATGATTGCTTGTGGACTATCGGCCACATCGCTGGTAATTTCAACCCCTCTATTGATGGGCCCAGGATGCATCACGACGATTTTTTTATCCAATTGATTTAAGTGTTCTAGGGTCAAGCCATATTGCTGGGCGTATTCTCTGGTTGAAGGAAAATAACTCATGGACATGCGTTCATTCTGTACGCGAAGCATATTCACGGCATCACACCACTCAATGGTCTTTTGTAAGGAAGGTTCATAGGTCACCCCAAGAGATTCCACATGCTTAGGCATCAATGTTTTAGGCCCACACAACTTGACCTCTGCCCCAAGTTTTTTGAGTGCAAAAATATTCGACAGCGCAACTCTAGAGTGCAAAATATCACCCACGATGGCTACTTTTTTGCCAGACACTCCTCCCAATGATTCTCTGATGGAATAGGCATCCAATAGGGCCTGTGTGGGGTGCTCGTGCGCACCGTCACCGGCATTTATGATTCGGGCATTGACATGCTTGGATAAAAAGATTCCAGCACCAGGATTTGGATGTCGCATCACCACCATGTCAACCTTCATGGCTAAAATATTGTTCACTGTATCGATGAGCGTCTCCCCTTTTTTGACCGATGAGGATCCCGCTGAAAAATTCACCACGTCGGCCGAAAGTCGCTTTTCAGCCAGTTCGAATGACAATCGTGTCCGGGTACTGTTTTCAAAAAATAGATTGGCAATGGTAATGTCCCGTAAAGATGGAACTTTTTTGATCGGTCGGTTGATGACCTCTTTAAAGTGATCGGCGGTTTCAAAAATGAGTTCTATGTCCTCCTTTGAGAGGTATTTAATGCCCAATAAATGCGATACACTTAATTCTTTCATATCAATGTTCCACTAAATAAACAGCGTCCTCTCCATCTTTTTCTTGCCAACACACCAAAACCTTTTCACCGTTAATGGCGTCCACTTGTCGTCCGCGATAATCCGGCTGAATCGGCAAATGACGGCTGAATCGACGATCAATTAAGGTCAATAACTCGATTTCCTCGGGTCGTCCAAAACTTTGGATGGCCGTTAACGCGGCACGTATGCTGCGGCCCGTGAAGAGAACGTCATCGATGAAAACGACATTTTTACCTTCGACGATAAAATCAATTTGCGTTTTATTGGCCTCCAACGGTTTTTCTGATCGACGAAAATCGTCTCGATAAAAGGTTATGTCCAAATACCCTAATTGTACTTGCTCTATCCCGTAATGATTGACAAGCAGGGTTTTGAGTCGCTCAGCCAAATAAACCCCTCTGGGTTGTAGGCCAATCAAAACTGTGTCGGTAAAGGTGTTGTGATTTTCAATCAATTGACAAGCCAAACGGTGTAGTGCGATCTGGATTTCAGTGGCGTTTAAAAGCACTTTTTGGCTCATATGAAAAAGATCTGAATCGGATTCAGGGGTCAAATTTAAGTGTTTTTATGCAAAATTCGATCATTCGAGGGTATAATCTGGCATCTAAGTCCATCTCTTGAGTCCTGTAAGCAGTCCTGTTTTATTGAACTCTAGTGCCGCGATACACTTATTTTATTGGGGTAAAAAAGAAGGCCCGACAAAGTATTGTCGGGCCTTGTATTAAGTTAAAAGGATCTTGTCTTTATTGACCTTTACCTTCCATTTTATCCTTAATCTCTTGAAGTTTAGCATTGGCATCACCAAGTGTCGGTTTTGACTCCTCGGCTTGTTTTGCGGCTGCTTTTGCGGCCTTCTTAACAATTTTAGCCTCTTGCTCTTTGTGGATGGACATGTGAGAAGCCACTACCTTTTTGAAGTCCTTATTGAACTCGATAATGACAAACTCAGCCTCTTCTCCTTTTTTGAGCATGCTGCCGTCTTCTTTCTCTAAATGGCGCTTAGGCACAAATGCAGTGATGTCCTCATTAAAATGAATCACAGCGCCTTTATCCACCATTTCGTCAATTTGAGTGGTGTGTTTGGTTCCAAGGCCGAATTCAGCCTCGTACTTATCCCAAGGATTTTCCATGGTTTGTTTGTGACCAAGGCTCAATTTGCGGCCTTCCACATCCAACTCTAAGACAACAACCTCGAGATTTTCACCGATGGAGGTGAATTCACTTGGATGCTTCACTTTTTTGGTCCATGATAAGTCACTGATGTAAATCAATCCATCAATACCTTCTTCTAGCTCAACAAAAACACCAAAATTGGTAAAGTTGCGCGCAATTCCAGTATGCTTAGAACCTACAGGATATTTAGTCGTAATGTCTGTCCATGGATCTGGAGTCAATTGCTTGATGCCCAATGACATTTTGCGTTCTTCGCGATCCAAGGTAAGCACCACAGCTTCAACCTCGTCACCCACATTCACAAAGTCCTGAGCACTGCGCAAATGTGTTGACCATGACATTTCACTTACGTGAACCAGTCCTTCAACCCCTTCAGCGACCTCAACAAAAGCACCGTAATCAGCAATGACTACCACTTTACCTTTGACCTGATCGCCCACTTTAAGCTCATCGCCTAAAGCTTCCCATGGGTGCGCACTAAGCTGCTTCATTCCCAACTGAATGCGTGTTTTATCTTCGTCGAAATCTAAAATAACCACATTGAGTTTTTGGTCTAATTCGACAATCTCACTCGGGTGATTAATACGAGACCATGAAAGGTCCGTAATGTGGACCAATCCATCAACACCACCAAGGTCGACAAATACTCCGTATGAAGTAACATTTTTCACGACTCCTTCAAGGACTTGACCTTTCTCAAGCTGAGCAATGATTTCTTTCTTTTGTTCTTCGATATCCGCTTCGATCAGCGCCTTGTGTGAAACCACAACGTTTTTGAACTCGTGATTGATTTTCACCACTTTAAACTCCATGGTTTTACCCACATAAATGTCGTAATCACGGATTGGCTTAACATCGATTTGCGAGCCTGGTAGGAAAGCCTCGATGCCGAACACGTCGACAATCATTCCTCCTTTAGTACGACATTTAACGAATCCATTGACCACAGATCCTTCGTCGTGTGCTGCATTCACGCGATCCCAAGCCTTGATGGTGCGCGCCTTACGGTGAGACAACACCAATTGACCTGTAGCATCTTCACGCACATCGATCAGAACCTCAACTTTATCACCAACTTTTAGGTTTGGGTTGTAACGAAATTCATTTAAAGAAATGACTCCCTCACTTTTTGCGTTGATGTCAATGATGGCATCTCGATCAGTCATGTGTAACACCACCCCTTCGACAACCTCATCGTTTAAGGTGTCTACAAAGTTTTGGGCCACTAATTTTTCGAATTCCTCTAACTGCTTTTCATCAACAGGGTCGATGCCTTCTTCATAGTTGTGCCAGTTAAAGTCTTTTAGGAATTGTTCGGGACTCTGAGTCCCAGCATCCGCTTTTTTAGCGTCTACTGCTGCTGTTTCTTGAGTTTCAACAGCTTCTTGGTTTGCTTTTTCAGCCATTTGTATGGTTTGGCTCGCCGCTTACTATAAGGGGTTTGCCATTTGTATTCTGCCGCTCATCCAAAGACAATGCTATGCGCTGACAGAAGGATTGAATAGTTTTTAAGCCCTTTTTGGTCTTTGGTTCGCGTCAAAAAGGGTGGCAAAAATAAACTATTCCCTCGGAATATCAAAACATTAAATACGTCCGTAAATGCGGTCTTTAGCCAATTGAACAATCATGTTGAATTGATCGTGCTGGTTCATTTCACTATTATCAATCACAATAGCGCCTTTAGGAATAATAAGGGGAGAAATACTGCGCTTAGAGTCCATGTTGTCTCTTAGGGTAAGGTTTTCAAGAACTGATTCAAAGCTCACATCCTGCCCTGCAGCCGTCAATTCATCAAATCTTCGTTTAGC
>Ga0213858_10000329_pt1 | contig 23045 bp, 34 predicted proteins | sample PICome_FD_160122 | JGI IMG/M metagenome (GOLD analysis project Ga0213858, IMG submission 160122) | Coastal seawater microbial communities near Pivers Island, North Carolina, United States - PICO245 | ecosystem: Environmental > Aquatic > Marine > Coastal | place: USA: North Carolina | collected... | reverse complement strand
ATTTACCAGATGGTCAAGGATCTGATGAACTGTGTGATCAGATACGCTTCTTTAGCCAAGCCTGTGATTGTAAGTTTGTATTCTTTGAGCCAATACAGGACGTGGTAGCAGGTACATCAGAAGAGAGCAAAGAGGCTATGCTTGCAGATCTGTCTATTAGACTGTCAAAGCTGGCAGCAGAGTTAAACGTAGGGATCGTGACAATCGCTCATACCAATGAAAACGGAGACCCAAAGTATTGTAAGATGATTGGTCAACGTGCCTCTGTTATCATTGACCTGCAGCGTGACAAAGAATCAGAAGACTATGATGAACGTAACACTACGTATATCAGCGTACAAAAAAACCGCCCCTGCAGTGAAGAGGGACGGGCTGGAAAGATGAAGTTTGATTCAGATAGTTTTACACTGAGAGAGGTAATATAATGCAGGGTGAGCTGTTTGAGGATGGGGTGGATTTATACGACCCTAGCCAAGAGACTATCACCTGTCGTCACTGTGGTATAGAAAAACCAAAGTCTGCTTTCAGGTTGTATCGAAGGGCTACGGGCGACCATAGAGATTGTAGGAGTACAAGTTGCAAGTCTTGTCAGAGAAGCCATAACGATGTTGTATCAAGAATACGAAAAGTAGCACCACCTGTGCCTGAGTCTTGTCAATGTTGTGGTAAATCGGATATACGCCTAGTACTAGATCATTGCTATGAAAAAGAAACTTTTAGGGGTTGGATTTGTCATCATTGCAACTTATCTATAGGACACTTAGGCGATAATATAGATGGCTTAAAAATGGCTATCAGATACTTAGAAAGAGATGGTAAACATGCCAGTATTTGATATAGAAACAGATGGACTAAACAGCACCAAGATACACGTATTGTCTTGGGCTGATAATAATGGTGATGTGCAGCATACCTATGACTATGAGGCTATGCGTATATTCTTTACAGAAGCAAAGGTTTTGATCGGTCACAACATTGTGAGGTTTGATATCCCCGCAGTGGAAAAAGTGCTAGGGATAGAGGTCAAAGCTACCCTGATCGACACGTTAGCGTTATCATGGTACATCAACCATCATCGTAATAAGCATGGCTTAGAAAGCTATGGTGAGGACTACGGTGTACCAAAGCCAAAGATTAGTGATTGGGAAAACCTGACTAAAGAGGAGTATGCACATAGATGCAATGAGGACGTTAAGATCAACATGCGTCTGTGGCGTGACCTTGAGATTAAATTAAACAAGCTGTATTGCGACAAACAAACTGAGGGTCCAACAGCAGATGAACTGATAAACTATCTGACCTTCAAGATGAAGTGTGCTGCAAAGCAAGAGACCCTGCAGTGGAAATTAGACGTAGATAGGGCGCAGGGATATCTGGCTGATTGGGAACAACAGAAAGAAGAGAAGACTGAGGCATTGGCTAAAGCCATGCCAGAGCGTATCCTGACTGCAATGAGAACGCAGCCAAAGATAATGTACAAGAAGGATGGTAGCCTGTCTAGTCATGGTGAGCGGTGGATAGAATTGTGTAAGACAAACCGTATGCCCTACACCACCAAGTCTATGGTTGTTGAAGTAGGAAGAGAGCAGGGAAATCCTAACTCTTCTGATCAGGTAAAGATGTGGCTGTTTGACCTTGGTTGGCAACCCCGCACATATAAATTTGTTAGAGAGGATGATGGGAGTGAACGTAAGATCCCACAGATAAGAAAGGACGGTGAGCTTTGTGAAAGTGTCTTGGAGTTGGCTGATAAAGAGCCTAGCATTACTATTTTGGACGGTCTGTCTGTTCTTACTCATAGAATTGGTTTACTCAAAGGAATGTTGGTATCCCAACGTGACGGATACGTACAGGCCACTGTCGCAGGTTTTACGAACACACTACGATTTAGACACGCGAAACCTTTGGTAAACTTACCCTCTGTCGATAGACCACTTGGTAAAGAGATTAGGAGTTGCTTAACATCGCCTGATGGTTATGTGTTGTGTGGTGCAGATATGACATCCCTAGAGGATACAACAAAGCGCCATTACATGAAACCACATGATCCAGATTATGTTGCAGAAATGAGTAAGGAAGGATTTGACCCCCACCTTGACTTGGCTAAACATGCTGGTGTTGTTACACAAGACGATATCGACAAACATAATTCTGGTGAACGTAGCCTAAAAGCCCTACGTAAAAACTACAAGGTGGTAAACTACTCTGCCACATATGGCGTAGGAGCGCCTAAGCTGGCGCGTGAGACAGGTATGAGTAAGAAGGATGCCCAGAAGCTACTAGATGCCTTTTGGTCGCGTAACTGGTCAATAGAGAAGGTCTCAAGCGAATTACGTGTAAGAGAAGTTCTTGGCGGTATGTGGGTGCAGAACCCTGTATCAAAGATGTGGTATTCTTTACGCTCTGATAAAGACAAGTTCAGCACACTCAATCAAGGCACAGGAGTTTGGTGCTTTGATAATTGGGTTGCTCAATGTCAGGAGTTTGGACTAGACATCATTGGACAGTTCCACGATGAAATTATAGCACTTGTAGATGAAAGATATGTAGAATCAATCAAATACAGACTAGAGGAGACTATTTGCAAAGTAAACGACAAACTAAAACTAAACGTAGAATTAGGTATTGACGCACAGTTCGGAAAAAATTATGCAGAAATTCACTGATTCTGTGTATAAAATCTTAAAAAATGCCTGTATATATATGTACCGACTCTAAAAAGGAGAGACAACTTGACTAAATACACTATGGACATGGTTCTTGAGTATGCAAAAGTTTTCCCTGAGAACGCCGACTTCGGTAATCCTGACGGACCTAGAGCAGCCCAAGCCATTTATCAGAAGGGTGGTCAGTATGCAGTCAACGCATACTTTACAGACCAGTCACAAATTGACCAACTGCTTACAGAAGGTTTAGACCCAAAACCAATGAACAATGATCGTATTCTTGAGGGTAACTCAGAATATGGTATTGGTAAGTTTATGCGTCTGAAACGTGCAATCAAAGACGTAAAGACCTTCACTGATCGTAAGACAGGAGAAGAGACAGAGGTAGACTTTGGTGGTGCGCCAAATGTAGTCAGCCTTCTACAAGGACGTGATGCACGTCGATACTGGAACTTTGAAGAAGATGGCCCATTGGGTAATGGCACGAAAGCGAAGGTACAGTTTGAAACATACTCAAATGGTGCTGGTGTGCGTTTGCTTAATGTAGGTGTTACTGAGCATGTCGCCTATGAGCCTGAGAATAAAATCTCAGAAGACGATGAATTGTTTATGGTAGGATGACATGAAAGTACAGATCACCTTTCAATCAGAATCTAAAGACGATGGGTTCACGGGCAAAACAAGTATCGAAAGAGAAGACGTAGAAACTTTAAACGATCTAGCTTGGCTTTACTCTGAGGCAACTCAAGCAGCAGGATTTACATATGTGAAATCTGTAGCCTTTGAGAAAGACGATGGAGAGATGGTCTGGAGTGACATCTGATGTCTGGCAAGGTGCTTATAGATGGTGACATCATCGCCTACAGAGCAGCCTTCGCCACAGAGGACCAACCACAACAAGAAGCTATAGATAAAGTAGACTCCTTAATCGAATACGTGTTAGATGAAACTGCACTCCCCTTCGCTGGTAAAGATGACTATGAAGTTTTTCTTACTGGCAAGGGGAACTTTCGATACGATCTAGCAACTACAGCTATCTATAAAGGTAACAGGTCCAAAAGAGAAAAGCCTCGTCACCTCACTGCTACACGAAACCATCTTGTTGATCAACATGACGCTATCGTAAGTGAGAATGAAGAGGCTGATGATCTTATAGGCAAGGCAGTAACGAAATATGGCCCATCTAGTATTGTTGCTTCCATCGACAAAGACATGCTACAATTGGCCTGTCAACATTTCAACTTAACTAGAGGAACACTTACCACAGTATCTGACTTCGATGGCTTGAAGTTCTTTTACTCTCAAATCTTATCTGGTGATAATGCTGATAACATCTTAGGTCTCTATAAAGTGGGGCCAGCAACAGCGAACAAGATGTTACAGGATTGCAACACAGAGGAAAAGTTGTTTGAAGAATGTGTCAAGGCATATGACGGGGATGTAGATAGGGTGATAGAGAACGCAAGGCTCCTGTGGTTAAGAAGAGAGGAAGGTCAAATATGGGAACCGCCAGTTCAAGTAAAGCAAAAGGGAGACTAGGACAACAGGAAGTTAGGGACGCTATACTTAAACGCTTCCCCAACCTTGAGCCAGATGACGTTAGGTCTACAGCTATGGGACAAAACGGGGAAGACATACAACTTAGTCCAAAGGCACGTAAGTATTTACCAGTTACAATAGAGGTAAAAAGACGTAAGAACTTACAGACAGTGTATGATTGGATGGAACAAGCTCGACAGGGTTTTTACGATCCTGTCGTATTTTTTCGGGGGGATCGTAAGGAATGGCTTGCAATCGTACCTATGGAAGACTATCTACATCTTATGAAACAAAGGGGAAAGAAATGACACAACAAGAACTCTTTAAGATATGGGGTGTAGTACATGGGCCTTGGGATGATGGTGAGCATGTGTGGCTTACCTGCAAGGTAGAGCATGAGGGCAAGATGGTAAGTCAGCCACAGGACATCCCTTATCCAGATTTCAATGCAGCATATAAAGACTTGAAACACTTCGACAGTAGCATTGAGCCAATAGTGAAATCAGTAGACCTCTCATGGATGTATGATGCTTGATTACAGGAGCAAGGGCATGGGTAAACGTAGTAATTATGAGAGAAGGCCACGGGATTTTTACCCCACTCCCATAGCCGCTGTAGAGCCTCTTATACCACACTTACCTTACACGTTTGAGTACATAGAACCCTGTGCTGGTGATGGAAGATTAATCGACCACATAGACGAACTTACAGGCGGTGCTGCTAGTCTTCTTGTTGCTACCGACATAGAACCGAGACGAAGTGATATTCTACCTGCAAATGCCCTACAGTTAGAGGTTGATCAATATGACCCAGAAACCTACATTATAACAAACCCACCTTGGGACAGGACGATCTTACACCCCCTGATAGAAAAATTTATGCAGACATGTAAGACTTGGTTGCTATTTGATGCAGATTGGATGCACACAAAGCAGTCTTCTATTTACATGACATACTGTAAGAAAGTGGTCAGCGTAGGTAGAGTAAAGTGGATAGAGAATAGTAAGGGACAAGGGAAAGATAACTGTTGTTGGTACTTGTTTGATATTGAACAAAATGGGCCAACAGAGTTTTACGGAAGAGTTGTAGAGGATATAACATGATTAACGAAACAGATATCAGAGATATGCAAGAAGACCTTGAGGGCTACACAAACTTTGTAGAGAGTATGATAATGACCAAAGGTAAGGATCGTCTGGTAGAGAATACTTTAGGTCTTGTGGGTGAAGCTGGTGAGGTTGCAGAAAAGATCAAGAAGACATTTAGAGACAGTACAGCGTATTCCCATCAGGAGATATTACAGGAATTAGGGGATGTTCTGTTTTACGTTACGGCATTGGCTAATCTGCATAATGCAAACCTACGTAAAGTGATGGACCTAAACATGCTGAAGCTAAACAGCAGAAAGCAACGAAATAAACTAAATGGATCGGGTGACAACAGATGAATAACTATCTACCAACAGATTATCAGACATTTATTGCTAAGTCACGTTATGCTAAATATTTTGATGGCAAGGGACGTGAAGACTGGTCAGAGACTGTAGAACGCTACATGGATAATGTTGTTCGCCCCAAGATAGGTGATGACTCATATGTCAACAGTATACGTGACGCCATCCTAAACCTTGAGGTTATGCCTTCTATGAGGGCAATGATGACTGCAGGTCCAGCCTTAGAGCGTGACAATACAGCAGGTTATAACTGTAGCTATCTACCCGTAGATGACCCTAAGTCCTTCGATGAAGCTATGTTCATTCTCCTCTGTGGTACTGGTGTCGGGTTCAGTGTCGAAAGACAATACATATCCAAACTCCCTGAGATACCTGAGTTGTTCGATAGTGAGACTGTCATCGTAGTCAGAGATAGCAAGGAAGGTTGGGCTAAAGCATTTAGGCAACTTTTGGCACTCCTTTGGGCTGGTGAGATTCCAAGATGGGATGTATCTAAGGTTCGTCCTGCAGGGGCAAGGCTTAAGACTTTTGGTGGTAGAGCGTCAGGCCCAGCGCCCTTAGTTGAACTATTCAACTTCACTGTACAGACATTCAAGAACGCAAAGGGACGTAAGCTATCTAGTGTTGAATGTCACGACCTTATGTGCTTCATTGGTCAGATTGTTGTTGTAGGTGGTGTACGTAGGTCAGCAATGATTAGTCTATCCAACCTATCAGATGACCGTATGCGTCATGCTAAGTCAGGTCAATGGTGGGAAACTGCAGCGCATCGTGCCTTGGCTAACAATAGTGTTGCATATACTGAGCGTCCAGACATGGAAACATTCATGCGTGAGTGGACCGCCCTAGTGGAAAGTAAGTCAGGTGAACGTGGAGTATTCAACCGTGAAGCATCTAAGAAGCAAGCTGCAAAGAATGAAAGACGTGATCCTAACTATGATTTCGGAACCAATCCCTGCAGCGAAATCATATTGCGTCCGTATCAATTCTGCAACCTTACAGAGTGTGTGGTACGTTCTACAGACAATGTGGAAGACCTTGAGAGAAAAGTTAAGATTGCTACGATCCTTGGCACCATCCAAAGCTCTTATACACACTTCCCCTATCTGCGAAAGGTGTGGCAGCGAAACACAGAAGAAGAGCGTCTGCTTGGTGTGTCACTCACAGGCATAATGGATAACCGTCTTTTGACCACAAAGAATAAAGGTCTGGACAAAACTTTGGAGCGTCTTAGAAATGTCGCTATCTCTACTAATGCTGAATGGGCTAGTCGTCTTGACATACCGCCCTCTGCTGCGATTAGCTGCGTTAAACCATCAGGAACAGTCTCGCAGTTGGTTGACTCCGCAAGTGGCATCCATGCTCGTCATTCTCCATATTATATCCGTACTGTACGCGGGGATAATAAAGACCCACTGACACAATTTATGAAGGATCAAAAGATCCCACATGAACCCTGTGTGTTTAAAGGTGATACAACAACAGTGTTTAGCTTCCCTATGAAATCACCAAATGGTGCAATTACACGTAACGACATGACCGCTATTGAACAGCTAGAAATGTGGTTAATCTACCAGAGACATTGGTGCGAGCATAAACCCAGCGTGACAATATCAGTACGTGATTCTGAATGGATGGCTGTAGGGGCATTTGTGTATGAACACTTTGATGAAATGTCTGGTGTGTCGTTCTTGCCACACACTGACCACTCTTATCAACAAGCACCCTACCAAGAGTGTGGTAAATCAGACTATGAAATGCTACTATCAATTATGCCAAAGAAGATTGATTGGTCTAAACTATCCGACTATGAGCAAGAGGACAACACAGTGAGTATGCAAACAATGGCCTGTTCTGGTGACGTATGTGAGATTGTAGACATCACATGAGAAAAAACGCAAAATCAGTTTATGAAGGCACTGCAGCAGAACAAGAGTTTATCTCCCTACGGGGGGATAACTTCATCCGTAAAGCAACAAAAGAGGAGAATATCTTTGAGCATTGGGACATACTAGACAAAGAGTTTGGTCATGTTGACGTAAAAGCTGCAAAGAGAAAGTACAGGCATGGGCCTGTTGACAACACAATCTGGTGGGAACTCAGAACTGTTAAAAGACCCCCAGAGTGGAAATCGGTAGATGGTTGGGGTGTACCAAATGACATAGCAAGGTATATTGCAGTTAAGGCAGAGGACTTCTTTTACCTTGTAAACCCAGAGACCATTATAAACATTGTCAGAGACAAGTGTGTGGATTACTTTAGGGGAGAGTGGGGGTTGCATACCCGACCAAACAGAGGCGACCTTATGACCATTCTCCCCTTAGATTTTATACAAGAACATGCAAAATACGAGGTAAAACATGTCTGATGTTGTTAATCACCCGCCACACTACGGCGAAGGTAAAATAGAGTGCATTGAATATCTAAAGGATAATATGGATGTTATGATGTTTATGGGCTATCTTGAAGGGAATATAAAAAAATACCTGCATCGCTACAGGTACAAGGGAAAACCACTAGAAGACTTAAAGAAGGCACAATGGTATCTAAATAGGTTAATAGAAGAAATGGAAGGAAGTTAATATGTGGAGCGCAGTCCTACTTATCTGCTTAAATGAGGGTTTATGTCAGGCACAAATAGACCCTATTGTACGTCCCACAGAGGAATTATGTCAAATGTCAGTGGAAGTTGGTGCTGCACACTTTTATAAACAAGGTTGGATGATAACAGACTTTCGATGTATAGAATGGGATAAGAAAGATGAGGAAACCTAACCCAATGGCTAAGGATCTTAGACAACCTAAATATAGATCTAAGGTAATTCCCGATAAGAAAAAGCCAAAACTATATCGTAAAGCTAAACACAAAAAAGGCCCCTTGCGGGGCCTCTCTTTTTATGTAAGCTCGAAATGTGGAGCGTCTATGAATGGCCTTCTACCCTGAGATCGTCTTAGGTCTACATAGGCGTTCATAGCATCTTCTGCAGTGTTGTTGTTTTCCCACCAAGAGGCTAGGTCATCTATATGCCATGCAGCCCCCCAACGCAAATTACTAACACCTAAGTCACAAGCAGCCTGTGCCATAGCATCTGCAATTTCATCATAGAGATTAAGTTCCCAACGACCACCAGATCCAGCTACATAAGCCATAAGGTCTACAGCTTTACCTTCAAGATGCTTACTCTTCATAGTCTGTGATGCACCCTTAGCAACTAGAGCTTCTTGCTCTTGTTTGGTCCTTCTACCACAAATTACTGAGAAGTCTTGCTTAGTGAGAGAAATGGCACGTTGCACAATATCCACAAGTGTTTCATTTACGCCTAGTAGCCTTTCTTCGCTTCTAGCGCCAAGTTTAAATGTCATCGGATTTCTTCCTTTGAAAGATTGAAGTGAATAGGTTCCCAAACCAGATTGCAATACTTGTTGGTGTTGGCAATAGCCACCCAAGCACAAGCAAGAGGATGACCCAGATTGGTATATTTGTGTTTGATATCTTAATCGTCTCGACGTTTTCGGCCTCGACTTCCTTCTCTGTTGTAACGATGTCCCTGCCAGCTTCTTGTCTATTTTGTTGTGCGACCACTTGTTGTGTATTTTCTTTTCCCGCCAAGACGTTTGCATTAACAGTAGGGCCTCCACTATTGCTTAAAGGATTAAGATAAGAGAGGGGTCCACAACTACTTAGAACTAGAGTTGCTACCACCAGAAGGCGCTTTACCATTTACATATATTCCATAAAATCCTGCCCCAGCGCCCACGATTACGCTAACGAATCCTGCCTGAGCATTTGAGGGATCAGGCAGAGCCATGAACCAAGTTGTTGTGTTATAGAAAGCAATCCCGTAAAGTGTGAGGATCATGCGAGGCCATATACGCCACTTGTCTAACCATTCTGGTGTTATTTTCATGCTACTACAAAGTCCACTATTTGTGCTGGTTGATATTTAGATTGATTATGCGGGTGGTATGCGTAGGCTGTTTCGTATTTGTAGTCTTCTGCTTTTCTATCAACAGATCTGTGGGTCTCTTCTACAATACGTTCTTTCTTATTAGGTAAGGGTTGTACCTTATCGAAGGGCATTAAAGGTAACGGTAAATAGCCAAGTAATCCTAAATCTATGTTCATTGATTAGCCAACCATACAAACCCTACAAGACCACCTATTAGAACAACAAACACAATAGTACCTACAGTCCACTCTATTATGGCTTGTTTTATTTCCATGCGTCTGTGTTCGTGTTCTCGCTTTTGTTTACGTAGGTCTGCTTCTATCTCTAGTATTTCTTGCCACTTTGATGGGCCATACATAACCGATATATAGTCTTTTAGTTCCTGTCTCATGGAAGCAGCTTTCTGCTTTGCTGCAAAGATTTCCATAGCTTGAGCTTCTACTCCCCCACCTAACGCTTTATACCAAGGGGGTTTCTGGTTTTGACGATCAGCAAAATCTAGGTCTGCTATAGCACCAGCCCACTTAGAGAGTTGACCTCCCATATCTTGCAAATCTTTGCCAACGGCTATCCCTTTCTTGAGGTATCCGAAAGCAGCAGTGGCGGCTGAAATCGCCGTTATGGGATCTATCATCGACGCTCAATTATCCTATCCAGTTTGGCGTCGAGTGCTTCTAGTCGGTCTATTATTCTGTTCATGTCACTTTGCGCTTCTGATTTAGTGACATAATCCTTAGCTATTTCTTCTCTTGTTTTATTAAGAAGAACCTGTATTCTCTGTACTTCAGAGTACATGTTCCTACAGGCCCAACCTAACAAACTTAATAGAGCAGTTAATCCAGCAGTCCAAAGTAAATCGTATTCCATTATTCTGCCCTATTCTGTACTTGTAAGAGTGACAAAAGCACAATCTTGCAACCCATCGGTGTTATTGTCATAAGTAAGTATTCTATACCCGCTTGAGGTATAAAGACTACTATAGTAAAATCCTATATTTGGTGCGGTTTCCGATGAATTACCGTTTTGTCTATTTCCGCAAGCTGTTGTTGAATAGTTTGCTGAACTTAGAGAATTTGTGAATGCTATGTTATAGTGTCCTGTTCCGTAATCTGTAAGGGTCGAGACATTTTCGCTTCCCAAAACAGTAGCGGTTCCTGTACCTTGAAATTTTACATAAGAACGGACACCAAAGTTTTGTAGAAGAACTTCCTCTGGTCCAGATGTAGAAATATTATATTTTACAACGCCAGTACCACCAGCACCACCATTCCCTCGGTTTCCCGTACCACCTGATCCACCCGAACCAATCTGACTAATAACAAGACTTACAGTTGAGTAGCTGCTAATATCATATGTTGTTGTACTTAGTGCGCCATGCCCACCACCAGCACCACCTTTGCGTGATGATTGGTTCCAATCTGGTGGACGACCCGCTCCACCACCGCCGCCTGATCCAAGTGACCCTGCCGCACCTGATGCATTTTCAGAGCCACCACCTGATCCCCCAGAAGCATAGGCACTTGCAGCACCAGTATCTCCACGCCATTTATCAGCGCCAGTATTATATCCAGCCCCCGTTCCACCATTGGCAGTTACATTGCTTTGGGTGCTACCATTTAAAATAAGATAATAGACTGTATTTCCACCATTCGCACCAGCCGTGCTTTGATCTACTGCTGCCGCACCACCGCCACCACCGCCAACGGCGTTTACTGTAAGAGAAACAGCATTTGGATTAGTTGAGCCACTCTTAATAGTAATTGTTTGGGTTGATTGGATATTACTACTCTGGACAGTACCTTGCGCCGTTTTCATAATAGTTGGATTGGTTATTTTGGTATCAGTTGGCGTGAACTCCACACCATGTAATTCTGTAGAGTTTTTGATACCGAAAGAGCTAAGGGCATAAAATGCGTTTGTGGTTGTACCATCAGCGCCAGTTCCCGCTGGGTTTCCTAAGAACAAACCACCCTTTGCTTTATCTGACGTAGTTGAAGGCAAGAAATCATAAGTTTCACGATTAATGCGGATTGCACCACCATCAGCGAAATCAATCGTATCATTTACATTAAGTTGTTGTGCTGATATTTCTGCACTTTGAATATACCCAAGAACAGCCTCATTTGTGACAATCTCGTTTGATAAGCCTTCAACAATATAATTGTCATCTGTTTCTTCTAGCCATAGTTGCTTATCATAATCCCAAATCTTTAGTGCTGATTGGGTGCTATCGGCGTTGTTGGTGAATTTAGCAAAGACCACCTGATTTTCTGGTATCTCGCTCATATGGCTGAGTTGTGGGTTTGCTGATTTAAAACTAGCTGTTATTTCGTCTTGAACAGAGCCATAGTTTGTATTATCATAGGCTGTACCTGTGCCACTCCCAGCACCAGTAGCAGTAAAGGTAGTGCCAACTTCATTATTAGCTGCACCTATTGCCGTAAAATCTGTGTTGCCCACAGAAACAATAGTATATGAATTGCTTGTTACAAAACTACCCGCACTAACTAAAGACACTTGCGGATTTACCGCATCGACAAGTAAATCTAGTCCGTTTTGGAATACGATTGCTGCTTTCTTATTTTGGTTTACTTGAGATAGCTTTGATACATCCGCATTGTTCGCAACAATGGCTTGCTCTTCTGCACTCCAAGAAAAGGCATCAGAAGATATTTCACGCAAAGTCATTGCAATGCGTAAATCACCCGCATCCTGATTAGCTGATAGCTTCCAAGAGACAACCTCAAACTCTTTACCCGTGCCGCTATTCTGACTGCCAAAGCCATAGCGATACTGAACTGCGCCAGTAGTAGGGTTCTCCTCTGAGAAGCGTACAATATCGCCTACCTCAAGCTCAAATGCTTCCATGCCAAATTCACCAGTCATGGTCATTTGCTCACGACCACGAAGCAAAGTCAGTTTGGCAAGCCTCTGTGCCATCGCTGCACTTGTTGTGAACGGCAAAGGTAAATCTAATGCGGCCTTTTCACCATTATCCTCACCTAAGAAGATACTAGCCGCCCCTGTACCTGATCCAGCGCCAGTCGCTTTAAAGACAACACCAATAGTATTTGATGAAGCCCCAATAGCTGTAAAGTCGGTAGTACCAACTAAAGTAATCGCATAGGTTTGACCCGTGACAAAACTACCAGCAGTAGTAGTTGTGGAAAGTTCTGGATAATCAGCCGTGATCCACTTATTTGCAGCATCATTAAATGTACCTGTGACCCTATTAAAGTTGTCACGCATATTTATGCGCGTTTCTATGCTCAGAGGGCTTCTAAGGTCGTCTAAGGTGAGGGTTTTAACATAGGTTGAATATGCACCTACTTTTAGCTTCCAGCTACCCATACCCCAATACAGCGTCCCTGCACAGGCAGTAACCATATCTTGAAGCACATTTCCGATAGGTCTATTGGCTTGAACGATACCGTTTATTTCGTACCGCTTCTCTGTGCTTGTATCAACTAAGGTTACGTTTTCATCGCATATATTAGCAGCAGCTTGGAAGTCTGTGTCGTCAATAGAACTATCATCTAAACCATATTCAGACACAAGGAAATCACGAATACACAAAGCAGCGTTTGCACTGTACGCTGTTGTGCTTGTGCGCGGATCATAAACCTTTTTACCTTCGACAACAGCAGTGATTAGGGGTAACCCATTAGCAAAAACAGTTTGATCATACTCATACCGCACGTAGAGATAAGCCATATCGTTACCAATAAAACTTGATCCTAGTGATGTTTCTGATGTCAGAGTGCTATCAGCAGTGGTCTGGTCGCCCTTATGCTTCCTAACCCTTATTTTTCTATGCCAGTTAGTTTGCTCTGCGCCACTTCCAGCAGTTGTAATATACTCCCCGTCCAGCGTTGCAAGTTGGTCGTTAATATAAATATCACCGATAGAGTTTACTTCGTGACCAGCCAGAACAATTACTTGATGCAGAAATACGTTATCTGTACCTGTTGTCTCATAGAAAGTTACAACACCACCTTTGCGAACCTTACCATAAACAAAATCCTGTGGCGCTGCTGGATCACGCGCATTGACCATTATGCCAGATGAACCAACAGAACCAAAATCTTGTTTAGGGGCTAGTGCAGACAATGCCCAAGATGTAACGGCTGTTACGGCTAAGTATCCGACAAATGCCGTACCAAAACCTGCAACAATAGCCCCACTAGCCAAACCAGCAGCAGCAGCACTATACCCAATGCCCTGAGTAATCATTACGCCAACGGTAACAGGATCACGAACTACACGATCCCAAGCGTTCCAATTCTTAATGGTTAGATCACCTAGCTTGTACCTACTCATAGCACCCAAGCCTCATGCACAGACTCCATTGGCAAATGTATAACACCCTTCTTTGATAAGAACACTGCTCTTGTACCCGTAGAAATACCCATAGCAACGCCTATAATCCATTTCTCAGCGTGTTTTGTAGTAACCAAAGCCCCTAGTGGCGGTATATGATCTATGCGCTTAAGGCGTTGATCTACAGCCTCTGAGAAGCTACGAAACCCAAACTCTTTGATTAACTCATTACGTCTGATGGGAGTATTGTCGGCTAAGTATCTATCAAGCCAATCATCAGCCCAACCTTTGCCATACATAGCATGAAAAGCATCATTGGTGAACGTAAGACAATCATTCTTACCCCACTCAAATGGTTTATTCCTTACAGTATTAATATATTGGTTTAGGCTTTGGCGCGGCCCCATACGATGTCCTTTTGTTGTAAACTTTGCACATAACTAAAGAAGTTATCGCTGGGGTATCTAGCCCTATGGCTCTCTTCTGTGTAGCGACGATTACTGGCCTTTTCCAACCTAACCAGCTTACTGTCTACCAACACAGAAATTGTGCTTGTCTCACCACTATCCTCAATGGTCATAGTATTTAGAAAGCCAGAGAATATTTCCACTATTGTAGATTGATCTCTTGTACCAAAGTAAACCCTACAAGGTCGTCTTTGATACGGCTCTGTAAGCGCATCTTCAATCAAATTAGAAGGTATGCCAGAAACAGATATAGTGATACTCTTAGCCGATAAATCTGCAATTTCCTCAAAGCCATCTATAGTAAGTAAGTTACCTGATCCTGTGTAAGTATCACTGTTGATAACCTTGTCACCATAGCCTGTCCACAGTCTAATTGGTGCTGTATCTAGTTCAAACTCTACAGCGTAAAAGGGTTGAACATCTGTACCCTCAAGAGCCGTAAGAAGGGATGTTATACCTGATCTACTCATGCTGCTTCCATAGCTCCAAATGAGATACCATAGGTTGATGCTTCATTGATAGAGAAAGCACTTTCGTTAGAGGCTAGTCTAAATACACCTTTTGCACTTTCAAAATAAACAGAGGTTCCTGTAGAGATCGTAGCCCTTACATCAGGCCATACATCTATTGTGGCTTCACCAGAACCATCTGTGTCTACATCAGCAAGAACTTTAAATAGCTGCATTGATGTACCTGTACCAATCTGCAGATAATCACCAGCTTTAAGGTAATCTGTCTGGCTTGTAGGGGCGCTGGTAATAGCGATTGTATTACTACCAGCAGCAGTAGAACCATTTGTCGTCACAGTATCACTATTACGCGCTGAACCTAAAGGTGTTACAGCAGCAGGATCATTTAGGTAGAAAGTTCCCTTTTGCCCCTTCAAGGAAATAAGCCAAGCTATCCATTGTTCAGCGTTTTCCCTTTTCATAGGTGGTAGGGTTATATCTGCTTGCCACATCTTACCAGCATACTCGTAAGATACCCCCGCGAAGGTAAATGGGCTACGAGAGTAAGCTACAGCATTTAAGGCCCTAAACTCTATATTAGCTATACCAATAGCTGTAGGTAAACTGAGTGGGTAAGATATAGCCATTACGACAATGCCCTTCCATATGATCCACCACGCCTCTTAGCGTCAGACACTGCTGCCTTGGCGCTATTAGCTATTTGTGGCATCAAAGTTCTTATCTCATTACGAACTGTTTGTTGTACGCCAGTAGAAATATTGATGTTCTGTACGACAGTAACACCCTCTGCAGACTGACCTTTAGTGTGATCTATTACAGTCTCTTTAGGGTGCAACATAGCTAGGAAACCACCCTTACCATCTAGTCCACCAGAGCGAGGGCCACTACCTGTGTATCCACCGCCATCACCAGAGGGCAGATAAGCCCCCTTGCCTACATTACCTAGATCGTTGTAAGTGCCAGTTATAGCACTAGAGATAAATCCTGTGATCTTCTTAACAACAAAGATACGATAAAGCTCTTTTATGATTTCCCTTGCCATATTCTTGAAGACTTGTTCTGCATTATATCCAAAGTCTTCAATAGAGTCATTTAGGAAATCGAAGTCAGTTACAATACCCATTAGGGCGTCACCGAAATGAGTTTCAAAGCTATCAGCCACATCTTGTATCTTTTGCATTTGCGCTTCCATAGCGGCTGTTTCTGCGTTTATGGCGGCTATTCTTTCTGCTGACCGTATAAGTTCAGCCTCAGTCATTTTTCCAGAGGCAGTTTTATTTTGTTCTTTTAGGTTATATAGTACCCGTAAGTAATCAGCTTCTTGATCAGATAAACCTACTAATTTTCTTTGAAGGTTAGCTTGTTCTTCCATACCTTTTATTATGGAAGCCATAGATTCTTTAGCTTTAGTCTTTTTATCCGTCTTGTCCTCTACTACACCCAAACCTGTGGCTTGCCTTAATGCCAATTCACCACTTAAAGCCGCATAACCAGCCCCTTTAGCTGCAAGGGCGGGGGGTATTATTAAGTCAGCTATCCTTTTTCTTTTTTCTTCTTCTTCATCTAATTGATCAAGTAGCCTTCGTTGCTCATTTACTAGTGACACCAATATCTTTTTCTGAGTATCACTTAGTTTTAATAATTCAATTTCTTTTTTTAATTGCTGATCCTGTAAACTATTTTGTAGTGTTTTATATCTTGCGCTGTCTTTACCATACTTTAACTCAGAATGCAATAGTTCATTTATTGTGTCTTGTTTAGCAAATTGCCTCTCGTATAACTCAAGCTCCTCAGCCTTCTCTAATAATATTTGACCATTAATTAAAGAGTAAGCCTTAGCAGCAGAAACTAAGGCATCTTGCTCTTTTCTTATCTTAGGGTTTGTATTAGCTATCCTTGATAATAACTCAAGTTCTTCAACTTTTTCTTGTAATATTTGACCATTAATTAAAGAGTAAGCCTTAGCAGAAGAAACCAGAGCATCTTGCTCTTTTTTTATTCTAGGGTTTGTATTAGCTATTTTTGATAGTAGGTCAAGTTCTTTAGCCCTTTCTTCTGAAATTTCCTCGTTAGCCTTAGAGTAAGCGTTAGCAGCAGAGGTTAAATCGTTATGTGAAGATTCAAGTTTTTTGAGTTTATCTTCTTGGATCATATACTCTGTCGTAAGATCAGCTCTTACTTTAAGCTCATCCATAGCGGATTTTATAAGACCTTCTTGATATTCTATGGCTTCTAAATACTTCACCACTTGAACAGCGGAAGTATCGCTTGGGACCAACTTTAATTTTGAAATATTGGCTTTAAACTCGTCTATCTTTTTCCTTGCTGTTTCTATGTCTATAGTAAGTTGAAAGGACTTTTCATCTTTGAAACCAAACTTAATTAGGTCGATTTGTAACCGTAAAGATTCAATTTCTTTTGTGGTGTCCTTAATTGTATCTTTAGCTTTTAGGAACGGAGCAATTAAACCAGTACCGATAGCTAAAACAGCACCAGCAATAGCCCCTGTAGGACCAAAAAAGCCTAGCAACTGTGAGCCTTGTTGACCTAGAGCAACAGCAGCATTAGTTCCAGATTGAATTTGTACAGCAAGGTCTCCAATCTGATAACCAGCTTGTTGTGCGAGGATCTCCATCCTACGCATACCTTTACCAGAAGCTGTAGTAAACTTAAGTTGTTCATCAGTTGCATTTTCTATCGCAAGCCTATACTTCATCATGGCGCTTTTAGCTTGATTGGTATTGCCTGTTACTTTACCAAGCTGCGCTCCCATTTGCTGAATAGAGCGATTATATGCTTTTTTAGTTATATTACCCTTATTTAATTCCAACTTTAATTGGGCAGTTTTGCGCTTGAAGGACTCAAACATTTGTACAGCCCTAGCGACATCCCCTGTTTCAACATCAATACCTATGCGAATATCTGCAAGATCAGCCATTAAAACTACCCATGTAAATTACGTCCACACGTTTTATTGCCTCTACTTCCCAAGAAGACAATGGTGTATTCGTAAGTTCCTTCCATGCTTTTATTTGTTCGTAGGTAATCGGGTTAGGGCCAGAGAAACCCATAGTTCTGCCACTGCTTAATGCAACAAAGGCAGACCAGATGTGAGACAACAAAGTGGGAAAATCAGGTCCATCCAATCCCTTTGGTCTACGTCCAGTCTGCCTTTCTACTTGTTCTAAGTGTTCACGTTCTGATATCCCGCTTTTGTCGGGCTTACTGATGGAGAACTCATGTTCTGCAAAGTCGAGAAGCTCTTCAATCAAGCCTTCTTGAAATTTAAAGAGTTACTCACCGCTTCGTCAATCTGGTCTCTAATCCAGAAGACTTCGCTATAAATCTCTTTTGCTTTACTCACAGAGAAATTTGGCTCTTCACCATCGTATGTGATATTCCAAGATTTTGTTGTCTTGGCAAATAAATCAAGAGTGGCGTCTTCTATATCTTCAGCAGTTAAATCTACCTTCTTCTTTGACTGCGCTTGCTTTAGACGCTTGTTCGTCTGCTCATGTACTGCAGCCTTATACTCCTTAGAATGTGGAGCATACATAGTAATTACCATTGGGTCTGAATTATCATTCAGTAATGGTTCTAGTGTCGTAGGATGCACAATGTTCACATCCACAGTATCACTTGTCGGTGTCAGGTCTTTCAAGTCCATTGGGTTTCCTTTCGGGCTAGTCGGGTTTTAAAGCGAGGGGAGCAGCACCCGACAACCACCCCCCTCATCCTAGCTAGGATTCTTATGCACCAGATTTCGTTACATAGAACATGGTGTTTGTGTCTGTGCTGCTTCCAGAAAGGCTGGTGTCATCACGAAGGGCTGTAAAGGACATATTCACGATCCGTGAAGTTGGGCCATCTACTCCCACATCAGCAGAGTTAATCTTAATACGAGGCATACGGAATGTCAGCGTATTAGAGCCATCACCTACAGAAACTTCAAGTGCTGATTCAGTTTCGTTGAGGAAACGGTTGATCATCGTAGCATCTTCAAAGTAGCAAGATACACTACCTTCCAAAGATGCAGTTCCAAATTCCATATCACCTGCAGTGCTTTCTCCAATAACAAGGGTTGGAGCAAAGCTGTTAGTCAGGGTGAAGTCAAGAGCAGTGATAATAGTCAAAGCTGAACCAAGTGTTCCCTTGTTGCCTAATTTAATATCACCAGAATAGGCATCAAAAGGTGCTGCACCTGCAGAAGCTGTAGTGCTTTTCTGTGTTGCTGATATAGACATATCACGACCTACTATACCAAAGGTAGCTGTTACCATCTGGTTAGGAGCCATAGAAACTGCCATTGTGTTTACTGTACAACCCGTAAAGAGTCTTGCTTGGTCAATGTCAGCAGCATAATCTTCAAGGGTAAGAAAGGTAGGCGTTGTACCTATGATTGCAGCATTGGTTACTGTTGTGCCATCCCCTGCAGTGTAACCTGTAGCAAAGTCATTATCTGACATAAGAGCAGCTTGGATCAACTCATCAAACTCTGCGTGACGAAGATCAGCTACAATATCTCCTGATACTGTACGGTTGCCGTGACGATCAACTGTCGGCATACGGTGGGAATTAATATCTGTACCAGCTACACGATCCTTAGTTAAGTTAAGGGAGTGCGTAGTGAATGGTAGGTTGGTGAATGATGTTGCCGTAGTTGTAAAGTCGGATTGAACACCGAATGCCAACTGCGAACGAGAGCCTTGTGATAAAGCCATTTAGTTTCTCCTAATTATATATATACCAGCCAATAGTGACTGGAATGAAGTACCAAGGAGAGGATAGCCTACCTTCCTCTCTTTCTGCATAATCTATAGATATCGTCTTTGAGTTAAATGTGATATCTGTGGTAGCTTCAAAAGCGTCGATTATACTGTTTGCTAGATTGTCACCAGCTAAAGGTCCACTACCTTCTGCCACAAAGCAGTCAACCCTAAATATTCCTGTGTAGAGTTGTTGTGGGCTTGTGCCTCTAACTGCTGGCCTACGGGAAGTAGGAATGAAGGTAGGTCTCACCCAAGAGGTTCCCGTTGTAGGATCAAAAGATACGTTCTCGTAGGCTATAGAGGGAATATCAGTAACCTGAGAGAGTTCGTATTCTAGTCCACGTCTTATGTCAACAAATATGCTACTCATCCGTGAAGCCTTATTAATTTACCCTTTATAACACGCCCTCTGTCTTTACTATCGCCATAATCTACATACTCTGCATGAGGTGCGCCATTACGAAGTACAGCCACTTTTGTGCTTTCTAAGTCAGGGATTTTATCTATATCAGACAGAAGATTTTGTTCACCTTCTTCTCGTTTCTTAATTTCATCTTGTCTTCTTGGCCTATTGAGAGAACTCTTACCCCTTGGTCTACCTGACTTGCCTGTCTCAAACGACCAAGATGTAACAAAAGCACCAGTATCTACAGGGGAAAACCTAACTGCATCCCTTGCAATCGCCTTAAATTCATTCTTTACTTCTTCTAAAATACTTGTTTTAGCAGCTTCTATTTTTCTAGCTATAGCCGCTTCATCAATTTTGACAGAGGATTTAATCATTCGCTTACATCACAAATATAGCAGAGGGCAGTGCCACCAGAAAACATAGTAAGGACGTTATTGATATGAACTTTGTTTCCATTACCTATAATCTCATCCTCAGTATCAGGAGCGACAGTCAACCCCAAAGCAGGGATCACGCATTTACGTACACCTCTGTTTATATTCTCAGGATCAATTACCCCAAGACTATAGTTATAGAAGTAACCAGTAAATGTGTAATCCGTACTGCTTGATGATGCCAAAGCTGAGGTCTGGGGGTTGTAGGCACCATAGGAATACTTACGGAGAGTTAAGGTCTCCCCGTGTTCATCTACAAGTTTCAGAAGGTCGTAAGACCGAAACGACATTATTCATAATCCCTGATATACTGTTCATCAGTTGGTGGGTTATCAAACTGGCCCTTAGCAAAGCTAGAGTCAGGTCTATCAGTTAATCTACGGTTAGCTTTTATAACTGCATTAGATATACCACCAGCACGTAGACTTGCAGATGTCATAGAATATTTCTGACCTTGTTCACGAAGGTCTGCAGACAGGGCCTTATACTGTTTAGCCAAATCACTGTAGTTCGATGATAAGGCCCCATCTATTTTTGTAGTTACCCTACGAGCGAATTTAGCAGCGATTGTACTTGCTGCCCAAGATCCCGCAAAGTAGACATTATTATTGGACTGAGCTAATGCGAAAATGATCTCTTCGTTTTGGATCAACTGGTCGTTATTATCTGTATCACCAATCAACAGGCGAACCACATTTACTCTACCAGAAGCACTTGTAGTTACAAGATCGGTTTCGTCATAAGTCCAAGCCATTAATCTGCCTCTAAGTCACCATGTCTTCCACGCCAAGAGCGAATGAAGCCAATTTGTTTATCTTTGATTTTAGATACACGACACTTTTTTCTGTCGTATTCAGCCTCATTAGAGGTCTTGGCTTTTACCTTATCGTTGATTGTCTTAACAAGGATTGCAAGTTGTTCTGCATCCATATCAGTAAGACCGTCACCGACAGAAGGTTTTAGTGTAACCTCTAGCTCTTCGTTATGATGAAGGTGAAGCTCATTGTACATACGTTCAATGTTGGACTTCGGGAGACCCCGCTCCTTCCAAGGAACGAGATCACCTTTAGCATAACGCTTACCATTCATCAGTAACCCGTTAGGATTACGCACGAAGACTGGCTTATCATATTGGAAAGGTGGTCGGGTCATCACCTAACTCCTTATGACAAGATGGTGTTAAAGAATACACCAAGATCTGCACCTACAACCTTTTGGTCATAAGCCATGTTAGCTTCAAGAAGCTCTGCAACACCTTCAACACGCAGGAAGTCACCTGTGTAAGAACGAATGTCGATACCGTAACCAGATGCGTTATCAAGTTCGTTCCATGTGAAGTTGTACCCTGCTGATGGAACCATCAAACCTGCTGATGGTGGGCAGTAGTACAATGCAGCTTTCTTGGTTGCTACAAATGCAAGAGACTCAGTGAGACCTTCCTTTGCAGTGTTTTCAATCGCATCAATGATGTGATACTCAGCAATCTCAAAGATCTCAGCCAGTTTAGCTTGAGTGATGATTGCCGTGTTGGTCACAGTTGCACCACCGTTAAGACGTGCAAGGATGTCTGGGTGGTTGATCAGTGTGTCGTGAACATCACGGGTAACAACCATTTTGTTTGGCTTAAAGCCACCAGAAGCAACCTGCATCGCACGGCGAGCATTCGTTACGTCAACGATTGGGGTTGAGTTTGTGTAGTCATCCCACTGTGTGACTTCTGCTGCAGTGTCGTTGTCAGCATTAGCAACACCAGTGTACTCAGTCGTCCAGATACCCGCTCCAAAGAACGTAGACATGAAACGCTTTTCACGGTCAATCAAGAGATTGTGTGTGAGCATTTCTGATGCACCGCGACGAATATCCAAAGCAGTGTCAGCATTTGCCAGTGTCTCAAAGTCAAAGTCTGTAGACAAAGACCGCACGTCACAAGTGTACGTTGCGTTTGAGATTGACATACCAACGCGCTGTGAACGAGTGCGTGGAGCGCGAGGCTGAACTTCATTGCGGAAGAAGTTCTCGCGGTCATAGATGTAATACTTGTTGGTCTTTTTATCAACAGGTACGTTTGGGAAAACCTTATCAGCGATAAAGTTGTCTTGTGATTGTAGGTACGCTACTGTCAGGTTTGTCAACGGCTGATCAATATGTACCTGTGAGGCGGTTAGCATAGGCATTGTTGTTATTCCTTCCTATCTATAGGTTACGCTAGGATGTTGCCGCCTTGGATAAGCTCCATAGCGATGACTTGACCGTCAACGCCAGCTTCCATTGCGTATCCCATAGAGACATCCCCTGATGCTGCTGTGATAGCGTCACCAGATGCGTCCGTTTGAAGTTGCGCACCAGCAGCAACAGTGCCGCCACATGTGATGCGAGTTTGACCAGAAACAACAACAGTTGCTTCTCCACCTGATGCTGGGTCATTTTCTAAAACGCCAAAGCAACGCTCTCCTGCAGCGTCAGCAAGATCTACTTGACCATCAGATTCTAGTGTTACGAATTTAAACTGAGAAGATGATAGATCTTCGCCAGCAATTAGTGAGCGTGTTTCACGAGATTGTGTTACAG
>Ga0213858_10000328_pt1 | contig 23120 bp, 22 predicted proteins | sample PICome_FD_160122 | JGI IMG/M metagenome (GOLD analysis project Ga0213858, IMG submission 160122) | Coastal seawater microbial communities near Pivers Island, North Carolina, United States - PICO245 | ecosystem: Environmental > Aquatic > Marine > Coastal | place: USA: North Carolina | collected... | reverse complement strand
AAGGAGAGCTTGATAATCTTAATGAGAAGTATGGTGAGTTAATGATGCAAAATCCATCTATGTTAAGTATGGCAGATAGGCAGAAACGTGATGAGGTTCTGCAAAAAAGAGCAAGTTTATACACAAAGCTATACTCTTAGTGTCAAACTAACTTGACATATCCTTATTTATAAGCTATTCGATTTATATTGGGTAGCTTATTTTTTTAAGTCCGATACACAGCTTTAGAAGCCGTTGGTCACGTTATAACTAGAAGAGTCCGAAAGGGTAGCTCGTCGAAAAACAAACTATTCATTCTTAAATTCTAATTATTAAATAATCATGGCATATACAGATCCTGCATATATGAGCTCTAATGGCTCAGGCGGAGCTGCAATTTCAAATGCAGCCGCAATCAATACAGCTTATGTAGAGGCTTTCAAAGCTGGTTTCGAACAAGCATTCCAGCAAACAGAGTCTATACTCCAGCCGTATTTCGAACAGGAAACACAGAACGAGGAGTTCCAATACTTCGACCGCATTGGTGTGGCAGAAGCAATGAGCGACAATGATACTCGTTTCGGTGACAATCCTAACTCAGACATCTCACACGATCGTAGACGTATTGGTCTTCGTGACTATGAGCTTGGTAAATACATTGATGAGAAAGATCTCAAACGTGTATTAACAGATCCAATGAATGCTTACACTCAAGCATTACTTGCTTCTGGTAAACGTAAAATCGACGACATCATCATCGACAAATACTTCGGTGAAGCTTACACAGGTCGTTCAGGTGGTACTACAAAAGCATTCACAATTGATAGTGATGAGGAAAATGGTACAGGTATCCAAGTTGGTGCTGATACAACTAATAACGGTGGTATCACAACAACGTACGATGCTTCTACTAATCCAAACGGTATCGTAGTTGATGGTACAACTAACACTGAGGGATTCTCTATTGGATCTCAATATGTTGCTAGTGGTGCAGCTGCTGAGTCTGGTCTTACACTAGACAAGCTTCGTGCTGCTCGTAACATCATGTTACGTTTACAATCAATCGATCAAGATGAAGTTCTCAACTGTTTCGTTGGTGCACAACAGCTTGACGATTTATTACGTATTGACGAAGTAATCAACTCTGATTACTCTGTACGCAAAAACTTAGCTGAAGGTAATGTTACAACATTCATGGGCTTCCGTTTCATTCACACTGAAAGACTTCCTCTTTCTAGTGGTAGTGACGGTAACGAGCGTCGTGTTATTGTTGCAACTCCTAAGGCACTCAAGTTATCTGTTGGTACAGCTCTTAAAGGAGATATGTGGCGTGTTCCTGCCAAGAAAAACATTCCTTACATTTACTTCAAGCTTTGTGCTGAAGCATCTCGTATGTGGGGTGAAGTTTCTGGTGAGATCCGTTGTGCTGAGTAACAATCTTATTCGTAGTTCCCTAGCTTCCATGCTAGGGGACTACCCTTTTTATTATGGCAGTTACACACACTAAATTAGAGATAATGAATAACGCCTTGAGAATGGTAGGCAGTTACCATCTTGAGTCTGATGACACAACTAGTGCTACTTATGAGATAGCAACACGAGCATTTACAGATGCAGTTAACTCTGTTTTTGCCGACAATATTTTTCAATATAACACAAAACGATTTTACAGTACAGGTACTGCAACATCTACACTTAACGAAGAAGATCGTCTAACTTGGGATTATAGACATACAATACCAGACGACTATAACTTATTTTTGAAAGTAACAAACAAAGAGGGTGACACTCTTTTGAATTGGACACTTGATGGTAGTGATGGAAGCACCAATGACGACGTACCTTATTTGTACACTACAGAAGAGAATGTACAGATTTATTATACTTTTATACCAGATTTAAATACTACTGGAACATCAGCAGGAGAACAAGCATCTCGTATGCCTGCATTCTTAGTAAGACTTGTAGCACTGCATATGGCACAAAACATGTGTATTGAGTTATCTGGTTCAGAGAATAGACATGAGATTCTGTACAAGCAGTACACAATGGCAATAAGAAGAGCACGTGTACTAGAAGGAAGATCATCTCCTGCTCAACAATATATACACGACGGTAACTCATCTTTTGTAAACTCTCATAGGTACTACGACAACTATGGCTCGATTTAGTGATATCACTACAAACTTTTCTGGTGGTTTAATCACCGACTATGTAAGCGGTAGAACAGATCTACAAGCTGTAAAAAACTCGTGTCGTAAGTTCAACAACTTCCTACCTATCCTTCAAGGACCAGCAAGATACAGAGCTGGTTTTATGCATTTAAACACTTCAGAGTCTGCTGATGTTGTAGCTAGTGCTGAGATTATATTGGCTACCAACCAATCTTACTTAGCGGTATTTACTCAGAATGTATTAAAAATTTATTCCTCTACAGGTACTTTACTTGATACAATAACAACACCATACTCTGCAAATGATATACCAGAGTTACGCTTTGCATCAGAAACAGATGTTCTTTATGTTTGTCACGGAAGTTACAAACCTAGAAAGTTAACTGTTGGTATTACAATTGCAAAAGCAGAGTTAAATACTACTGAAAGTGATGGTACTAATGACGCATTATATACAACAGAGGCTGACACATCAAACCTTCAACTTAGAGCTGATACAACAGTTACACTTGATACCAATTGGGACTTTAGTGTTATTAACTTTGATGTAGAACCATTCTTAGAACCAGATGTATCTAAGACTGGCTTGTCTTTAACTAGAAATGAACACTATGTTAAGTTAACTAGTACAACTAATACATTTGCAGATATTGTAGCAGCTGGTGATGGTAACTGGGAGAACTGGTATGTCGAGTATAGTTTAGACGGTGAGAAACTTTTAGGAAGAGTGAGAGATGCAGCTCACGATCCATTGTTAGCAGATCCAACAGCTACAGTTGTTTATGTACAACCAGTAGATTCTGTTGTTGATATTCAAGACGACGATGCCAAGTTATTCTTACTTGATGCAGAGGAAACATCAGACGCTGAAGATTTAGAAAAACTAAAACTTGATGGTGTACCTAATGATAAAATACACCTTCGTTCTGACACATTAGTATTTAACAAATCCCTAGAGGATTCTTGGATTAGAGTTGGTAGTGATAGACGTGATAATAAAGTTGTAGTAGGAGAAGATAGAACTACAACTAGATGGGTTAAAATAAAAGATTACAGAGGCACAGAGAACCATCCTACAGAATTTTACAGAGGTACAACTGCTTTTGATAATGCAAACTTTAACGATGGAAGTATATATAAAGTTTATTCAAATGAACATGGAAATGGTTCCTTAGAAACTAATAATGCTGTTGATTACTTTTTTAGTTTAACAACAGATACTTCAAGTGGTCACTTCGATGTCATACAAAACATAGTAAAGTTTTATTCAACTCTTGGGAATGATAGTAGGGTTTTTACATTTAGGGGTCTTCTAGCAACAGCTAAACAAAATACTGTTGATCCAGACAGTGGTGAACTTATAACTGGTACAGCCGACTCAGTTGTTGGCAATTTATCAACTGTAAAAGAGCAAGCTGTTGTTGAGTGTTATAGTGTTGCAGACGGAACACCGAAAGTTGAGTCAGGTACAAATCTTGTAGTTGCAAGTGATGTTGATTTAGTTGTTGATGAAATTAAGAACACGTTGAATGTGTTTGCTACAGCACCGTTATTTGATCCTATATCAGATCGTGAGAGGTTTGTACTTCTTGAGTATCCAAGTGGTTATGTTACTATTAAACTTTCTAACCAATCTTCTGATATCACATCAACTACTGCAGTCGCTGACGTGAAGTCTGCTATACCATTCAAGAAGGGCACAAAGAACATTGAAAATGACGGACAAGCATTAGGCTTCCAACTAGGAGCTTGGTTTGTTGATAACTATCCACGTACTGTTGCTAAGTATGAACGTCGTGTAGTTTATGGTGGAACATATTACCATCCAAACTATTTGTTCATCAGCAGAGTTGACAACGAGTTTGATTTTAGTCCTGCACAAGAAGATAAGATAGTTTTAGATACAGATGGAATTACATACCCACTGTCAGCAACTAATGCATCTGTTAGATTCTTAGTCCCAGGAAAAGACTTAGCTATTGGTACAACTGGTGGTATTTTCAGAATGGTGCCAAATCAGTTTGAGTTTGGTATCAGTCCAAAAACAGTTCGTATTGAGCTATCAGATGAAGAGGGTGTAGATAAACAAGGTATTGTTGTTAACAACTCATTGTTCTTCCCAAATCAATCTGGTTCACAGTTATTAGAGTATAAGTATGAGCAGCAGGTACAGCAATCTACTTCTAACGACATAACTAAGTTTATATATCCAACATTCAATGAAGATCCAATTGTACAGATTGTACACCAAAGGACTCCACAACCTAGAGTTTGGGTAAGAACACAAAACAAGAATTTATATTGTTTGTCACACCACAGACAGGAGGATTATTATGCTTGGTCTAAACACGGTATGGATAATACAGATGTGCTAGATATAGCTGTTCTTCACGAAGCTGGTGTTAACGACTTAGATGGTATATTTATACAAACAAAAAGAGATACAGGTGGAACACCTAAATATGCTATTGAAAAACTAACAGATGAAAATACAGCTGAGGAGATACACTTAGATGGTTTTGTTAAGTTTTTAGATTTAGATGTACAAGGTAATCAAGTATCAACTAAGATTACACTAGGCTCTTCTGCAGTAGTGCCGACTACAGGTTTAAGAGCTTACATTATAGACAAAGCAACAAATTTACCTATTAAGCTTAGTGCTGATCCATACATGGAATCAGGCTCTACTAATGTGTATTTAGACACTACTGCATTACCAACAGATTATACAATAGATGCTAATACACGTTGGGACGTATATGTAGGTCAACACTACACAGGGGAACTACAGATGATGTATCCTACTTGGGATGGTGGTACACAACCAGCGTATGGTGCTGATGAAACTAGAGTTGTTTCTATCAAACCATACTTCATTGATTCACACAGTTATCAAGCTGGCATCAAAGGACAATTTAAAACTACTAATTTTAGTAGTACACCTTTCACAGGTTTTGATAAAGATAGACCTGTTGCTAATTCAAAATTCGGAGCAGAGAATGTTCCTGAATTTAAACACGATCAACCATACGATTTGACAATTGCTGCAGTTGTTGTCAGAACAGACATAGGAAATAAATAATGGCATTCGATCCAATATCACTCGGTTTTAACGCAGTAGGGTTCTTAGGTGGAATCTTAGGAGGCAGAGCTAAAAGAAAGCAAGCTGAACAGAATGCTATTATGGCTCGTAACGAAGCTAGGTATAATGCTCAGTTAAGAAGAGTTAATGCCCAAGCTAAGTCTGACGATTTATTGTTTCAAAGACGTGTTTCACAAAGAAACAAGGCACAACTTCTTAGACAAGGTGGAAGGGCATTAAAAGGTTTAGATAGGGTTATTCGTAGTGCAGAGGCTACAACAAGGGCAAAGACTGGGTTTCGTGGTGGTACTTTTGTAAATGTAATGAAGAGTCAAGAGGTTGAGAGTCAAGAAAAAGTTCAAGAGTTGCAAGAACAAATTTCAGATGCATCATTACAAGCAACTACAGGAGAGAATTTACTTGCTAGACAAGCCAGACTAACAAGGCAGTTTGCGGAACAAGAAGCAAAAGGTATTTTATTTGCAGGAGAAAATAAAGCTGCAGGGTTAAGAGGTGCAGGAAGACAAGCTCAATTTCAATCTACTATGTCTGCTCTTGGTTCTGGTTTAAATATGTTTGGAGATCTCAAATCGTTAGGTAATCCAGATAAATACTTTTCATAATTATGGCTATTAAACTTACACCTAATACACCACAACAACAAGCACTACCATCGGCAGCGTTCGGAGTTCCTGGTAGTATAAAGCAAGCTGGGTCTGGTTTTGAGAAACTAGGTGAGTTTGCTAGTGATCTTGCACAGGCACGTCAAGAATATAAACAAAACAAAAAAGAGTCAGAGATTGATGTAAGTGTTTCTAATGGTTTAACTCAATATAGAGTTGATTTACAAACCTACAAGGATTTATCCGAAGCCCCTGTTTTTGATGCAAAAGCTGTACAAGAAGCTGAAGACAAACTTATGTCTTGGGGTAACGTAGAAACTTGGTTAGGTCCTGATTCTACTCAGAAGTATACAGAGCAAGATTTTTTCCAAAGCGAGAAGTACAGAACTTGGAGAGAGAGCTATCCCAAAGATGTACTTGAAGCTCAAAATAATTTTAATTCAAAGATTAGAACAAACAACTCTGTTAGAGATGTAAATCAACTTGGTTTTCAGTTGGAGAGAACAACTGACATAAGAAATTTAGCAGAAAATACTGCATTACTTACAAACAATCTGCAAAGTGGAAAGTATTATGCTGGTAACGAAGATGCGAGTAACACTGAGTGGACTCAATCAGTGTCTCTTACTTTTAATAATTCTATTAGAAACGCAAGAACATCAGAGGACCTTGAGATAATATCCGCTTCCCTTGACGAACTTGAGCGTGATCCAGCTTTTGTTAATATTGTTGATCAAGGAACAAGAAACACACTTCGAAACAACATTATATCAAGAGAGAAAGCGTTGGCACAAACTCCTGAGAAGAATAAAATTGTAACCGAAGAGTTAGATACATTACCATATGTTCGTACAGATACTGCAACTGACGATGAAATTATGGGTGAAGCTTTAAAACTTAAAGAGTTTTCAGAGACTGATTTTAGTTATCTTAAAGGTGCTACAAATTATCCAAAATTAGAACAAGAACAAAAACAATCAGCAGAGTTTGTTAAGTTGCTTGAACCTGTTAGACTTGATGCAGGTCCTGAACTTCCTAGATATGGTCATTCATTATTATTTGATGCTACATTAAGCTACTACGGAAGAACAGCTAGTACTGTCTATAATAGCCAAGACGTAACTTCTATATTAGATTCATTAGGTTACAAAGATCACCAAAAAACCTTTGGAGACTACTATAAACAAATTGAAGGGTATATTTCAAGAGTCCAAGGAATGGCAAACGATGCCAAACAATTTAACAGTGTTCAAACACTGATTGCCCACACAAGTCCAGACACTGTGTTTCTTGTCAACCAAGCACAAATTGAAGCACAAAAAGCTTTGAATGGTTTGCCGTATGATGACAGGGTTATAAATGCAGCTAGGGGGTCATATAGAAAAGCATATGATGAATTAGATGATTATGTTGTTGGTGTAGACCCTAAGTTAGCGTTAGATAGTTTATTGATATTCCCAGAAGGTAACGACATAAAGAAAGCAGCTAATCTATCTGTAAGTGACCAATTAAATTGGATTAAAGTTGTAAAGACACTTAACTCTCCAGAATCAGTTTCAAACTTCTTTCATTATATGTCAAGAGAAAGAAGTAGCGAAGGCTCTGCATCGGCAGCAGCTTTGTTAATTGGTCTTAAGTTCTCAGGTCAAAACGAACAACTTGCAGAACAACTTTTAAGCATTGCTACAAAAGTTCCAAGTGCGAGTGAAATGACTGGTAAAGACTACTTACAATACAAGAGTCGTATTCAGAAGCAAGAGTTTGGGGGTTGGTACGAAAACACTCTTGGAGTTTTTGCAGATTATTATGATGACATAGGCTCAACATATCTAGGAAGTTCTTTTAGGGAGTTAGCTGAAGGGTTTGAGTTCTCTATGTATGAATCTTCAGCTATAGGAAATGATAAAGCAATAAACGCTTTAAATTCTACAGCTGATACTGTTAGCAGTGTTATGGGATTACCTATTGCAAGTGACGTTCATGATGAGATATTTGTTATACCACCAGAGGCATTGTATTACCCAGAAGGACACAAAAATCAAGGTGAGCCTACAGTCCAAGTAACAGGAATGTTTTCACCTTCCAATCCGTTTGATAAGGTTTTTCATCCTAGAGATGTTAGGATGTTTAGAGGTGTTCCTCAACAAGAGTATGCTAGGATGTATGAGACAGCCCAAACTACAAATCTTGCTTCCGCTTTTTCTGAATATGTAAAATCTGGTTCATTTATTTCAACTGAGCAATTAGAACACTTATCTCAGTATATTCCAGATGACCAGAAACGAGAGCTTAATATTCTACTTAGCGAGGTTATTGAAGGAGAAGCTGACGTACTAAGAATTAGAGAAGGTATTAGAAGTTTAAGAAACAAGGACGGTGAGCAACTAGTCAGAGGTAGACAGATTGGGGATGTTACTGTCATGTATATTAAACCTGGTTTAAATCTTCAGCATATACCATTTACATATTTAGACGCTAATGGTCAGTATACAGGGGTAAAAGTACCAACTAAGAAAATAGTTGATGACACAATGGGTATGCTAGGAAAAAGGTATACTTTACGAGAAGATGGATTTGTGGGGCAATTTGTTGATGGTGATTTTCTTACAATACCGTTCCAACAAACAATTGGACTTCTTGACTCATTGTATAGAGTCACTGGTATAAATGATGATTCATCACTACAGTCTGATTTTTTACTTGATTTGTATTACGGTGAAATAGATACAAGTATTCCAAGAGGACAACCTTCTCAAGGTGCAGGACCTATACAAATATTCCCAAATAGATAATTTATGTCAACTGATTTCTTAGATAGCGAGTTTAATGCTCGATCGCTTGCTCGTTCAAATGATAATGTAAACACTCTTTCAAAAAAGAGTTTTATTCAAGACGTGTCTCTTGGTCAAAAAATGGCGTTTAATAATGACGCCCTTGTAAATATATATAACAGTGTAAAACTTGGATTAGGTGATTCTCCTAAAGCAGCCCCAGAGTCAGTAAAAGATGTAAACGAAAGATTAGGTCTTGATTTAGATCCAGATGATACAAGTGAAGATAAATTAGCCAATGCAACATACATGGCTACAAAGGACTACTTGTATTCTAAACAAGTCCCTGCTGGAGATGAGTTTACTTTTGGAAAATTAATTGGTGGGTTTGGTACACCAGAAGGTGCGGTTGATATACCATTAACACTTGCTGCTGGTTCAGTAGGTGCGTGGAATGCAGCAAGAAGAACAACTAAAGTTCTAACTACTGCACAAAGGTTGAAGAAATTAAAAGAGCAAGGAGGTACACTCCAAAACTTTTTTAAGTCTAATGTTGATTTATTTGCATACAATTTTGGAGTTACCACTTCCCTTAATATAGCTAGAAACTATGCACTACACGACAGAGGTGTTGATGTATCATCATCACAAGCTCTGTTAAATTATTTAACCGAGCTGACAGCATCTCAAACTTTTGGTCAGATAGGTGTTGGCATGGGTTTGCATAGCAGAAAGAAACAAGCGTTCCAACTAGAGATGCAAGTAAAGGTTGAGGATTTTATGACACAACGTAATGTGTCAAAGCCATTCTTTTTGTTGACTGCCTTAGACAAGAACATGATTAAAAATCATGAGGTTAACACACACTTAGCAAACTTCTTAAATCAAGACTCTGTACAGACACATTTGAACAGCGTCAAAAAAGCTAAAGGTAATGAAGAAAGTTTAGTGTTTGACGGTAATATCCCTACAAAGGTTTTGAAGGAGATGGACAGAGTTCTTAATGAAAGAACATTAATGATACTTGATGGTAGATTAAGAAACTCATTGTTCACAGGACTTGTTAATAGTATGTTAGCTGACGAGGGTAGTGTTCAACTAAAAGAGGCGTATAGACAGTTTACTGTTGACTACTTAACAATAACAGAAGCCGTTAGAACTGATACTGTTGGTAAGCTACCACAGAGATTACAATCTGTTGTTGAGGATATTGGTTATAAAATAAGCAAAGAAGAACTTGATGAGACTAACGTAGAGCCAAGTAGAAGAGGTGCTTCGTGGAGTAACAAAGGTTACAAATCTAACTACTTACGTAATCATATGTCTAGAGCTGCAGAAGCTAGATCAATATTAGGTCAAGTCTCATTCTTTAGAAAGCGTTATAATCAAGCACTCAGAGATGGTACTGACCCTGCTAAGATCCAAAGATACAAAGAAGAGTTTGAGACTGCAGTAAAGTCCTTTGAAGATAACTACGCAAAACAGTTCAACAAAGAGATAAAAGAAGCTGAAGCAATTGTAAGAGAAATCTTTGGATATAAGAATTTCAATGTAAAGGCTGTAGTACCTCCACGCATAGATGGTGTAGAGCCTATGGGTTATACCATCAAAGGTAACACAGATGATATATTCATATCACGAGCAGACTTTTGGTATTCTCGTGCAGTTGAGGGATACACACCATTCCAAGTTATCCTACACGAAACTGTGCATAATATGCGTAAGCTTGATCCACGTAGTTGGAAAAGACTTGTGGATATTGTAATAACTAATCCAAGACTAAAAGCTGAGTTTGATAAGATACTAGAAAGAAACAACTATCCTCAATGGAAGTTCAGAGATGAGTATCCATCATGGTTAGTTGAGTGGGCATTAACTCAGAAAGAGTTTATGAGAGAGTTTCGTAGACTTGACCCAACATTCTATAACAAATGGGTAGATGCTCTTCTTCGTATTTTCCGTGCAGCTAAAGAGTTGGTAGCACCAGAGTTTAAAAATATTACTGCTGACAAGTTTAACAACAACAACCCTGATGCTGTTGCAAGAAATGTAGCTAAGATATTAAAAGATTTTAAAGATGTTGAACCATCATTTACTAAGGTCAAGAAGTTTCTTGACTCTAATGATGTAGAGTTGAAGAGGTCTAAGGATCGAGTCAACGAAGCACAAGCTGCGGCAAGTAAAGACAGAGAAGCAAAAAGAACGCCTCGTGGTCTTGCTGATGACATTAGAGATCAGTTTGAACAGATGGTAAAACTTGTGAATGAGCAAAAGGAGTTCATGAAAGACCCTATTGCTTTCCACGAGAAACAACTAAAAGAAATATTTAACCTTGGTAATCTTGATCGTACTAACGCTATTGTAGAAGACTTACTAGACTTCACACAACCAATTAGACAAGATACATATGATCGTTTACAGAAGATTGGTATCTCCAAGAATCTTATTGATAATTGGTTTAACCAATCAAAAGCTAGGTACAACTCTATTGCAACTGTTATTAACTTAATTACAGATTACAGAGTAGGTGGTCCTGATGACAGGATATCACTTGATAAATTCTTTAAGTTCTTAAACGAAAGACAGGAAGCTGTTATACCACCAGAGTTTGCAAAGGCTACTTTAGTTAAAATTAAAGACTTAGAGCAAAGAGATAATTACATTAATGTAAATAGAAAAGAGGGTGATAATCATTTTGGTAATCCTTGGACAGCTTATAAAGGTCAGACAAGAAATGCTGAGTTAGTTACAACTGATTTGGACGGAAAGAAACTTACTGTAGCTGAAGCAAAAAGACAAGCAGTTGAAAACTATAGAGCTTGGCTTGAGGGTACACAGTTTAAAAACTTTAGACAAGAACAAAGAGCTTGGATTCTTAATGAGATTGCTACAGGAAGGCTTGCTGGTAAGCGTCTATTGCACCATGAGCCGCTTAAGGGGAGTCACGCAGAGGTTCTTATAGAATTAGCTAAAAAACAAGCTGGAGAGACTGCTACAGCCCTTAGAAGCTTTGAGGGTGTTATTAACGATGGTTTACTTCGCAAGATTGCGTACATCATTCAAGATGAAAGTAATGTACTAAATACAGATGTAGCTAATAAAGTAAAACGACTTCTTAGACAGCAAGCGATGACTGACTTGCTTGTTAACATCAGAGAGCAACGCAACATCTCTGGTATTAGAAAGCTACTTCAATCAGTAGACAACCCTGACCACAGATTTAACTTACTGAAGAGTTTAATTGATGGTGAGCAAAGAAACACTGGTAGTGATTCTAGAGTGTATAGATCTATAGGTACTAAGCTCCGTGCTCAGATACACGCTGACCAATTACCTTTATTACATATTCTACATGAGAATGGTTATGCTGATATTTTCTTGGCAGATAACTATCAGTCTTGGTTACAGACCGTAAAAGACATATTTAACCCTAAAGGTAAGAATGATAGACTTTTAGAAAACCACAAAGCATACAGTGGAACTGTTGAAGAGATAGCCTTTGAGTTTATCTCTGACCTTATGGAAGGGATTAGAACTAACAAAGTTCCTAAGAGACTAGAGGGCAACAAAGATGCAATCAAGCTTATGCAAGTTATGCGTGGCGTCACACAATCACAGTTAGCTAGATTAAATCAGCTTGGTTACGCAATACCTACAAGAAGAGACTTTAGTGGTTGGAGTCAGAGGTGGTCACCAACGGTAGCCAGAGAGATGGGTTTTGAGCGTTTCCGTGAAGAAATTCTTAGAATAATTGACTTTGATGAAACAAGAAGATTGCACGGTGGGTTCTTGAAACCAAAAGATAAGAAAGGCTACAGAAAGTTTGATACAGAGACATTTATTAAAGAGTGGTTCGAAGATCTTACTTCTCCAAGGAAAGAGGGGGACGAGCGTGGTTCGTACTTACTGTCTGGATTGATTAACCCTAGGGTAATTAAGGTAAAGCCAGAGTTTGAGGCTTATGCACTTAAAACATTTAGTGGTGAGTCTAATCTTGGTAAGTTGTTCCTTGACCAAGTACGCATTCGTTCTGAGCGTATAGCTCTTGCAGAGTATGTATCAGCTAATCCGCTTAATGCACTTAAGGGTCTTGCAGAAGAGTTTAGACCAAAAGAAGGAGACAACATAGCTAAGAAGTTGTCTTATGAGACATACATTGCAAGTGTTCGTCAGTTAACAGGTGACTTAGATAATCCTGTAGATGCAGCCTTGTACCAAGCATCAAGACCGTTTGAGGCACTGTCAGACTTAGTATTCCTACCTACATCAGGATTTGCTACAATAAGTGACTTAGCTAATATAACAGCTCAGCTTAAATACAATGGTGTTGAGATTGGAACATTCTCTAAGGAGATGTTTGATGTTTATGTGACTGCTATCTCTGAAAGATTTAATGGTGATCGATCTAAGATGACTGCATACTTTGAAGCACAAGCTGCTGGGTTCGATGCGGCTCTTAAGGTTGCATCTACTCGTATTACAAATGATGCGTCTGCTGGTGGTTTCATGCACGGACTCAAAGACATAATGTTTAGTGTTAATGGTGTTAACCACGCTACTGCGGCACACCAGCAAGTATATGTTGATTTCTTGTCTAGATACTTGGCTATATGGGCAAAAGATAATTCTAAGATGCCTTTGATGACAGAGGCGTTAAGACGTAATGGATTTAGTGATGCTGACATAGCTAATCTTAAAAACTATGTAAGAAAGACTGATGATGGTGTTGATCGTATTGCACCTAGTCATATTCAAGACAATGTACAACTAAGACAGATGATGTCAGAGTACTTTATTCAAGGTATGAATGACGCTGTGTTAATGCCTAATGTGTCAGCACAAGCAATGTCAAAGCTAGGCACTACATCTGGTACACCAGAAGGTGTTGCTGCAAGATTTGGTATGAAGTACTCTGTGTTCCCAATTGCTATGTCTCGTCAGATTATGAGACGATTTGCAAATGGTTACAGAGGTAGTGATGCACTTAAGGCACAACAGATGTCGCATGTGGTAGGTTGGGTTGGTACATCGTTTGCATTAGCATATATGGCGACTGTATTGAAAGACTTAGCTAAGTTCAAAGAACCTATAAATCTGTTTGATATGACAGCCTTTGAATTCCAAAGACTTATTAGACAGTCTGGTACATTTGGTTTCTTTGAGTATCCTATGAATCTTATGACTGATGGTCCAACAGGGATCTTGTCACCACTAGCTGGTACAGCAGCAGAAGTTGCTGGTGATGTGTTTACATTAGATGGTAAAGGTGTGGCAGAGGGTATGTCACCATTCTCTGGAGAGAACCTACCATTGGTCGGTCCGATTGCAAAACATATGTATGCTAACACATTTGCAGAGGTTTTAACCCATTCGCACCAGGATTTGGCTGAAAGTGCAGGCGAGTAGATTGACTTTTTTTAACTAAACTATATATACAAAACTATGATAACTCTCATTAATTCAGAAGACAAAATTGTAGATATCTCAGCAAGCGGTGGTGGTCAGTATTTTTTAGATGTCAATGGAACATTTGCTTCTAGTGGCACTGTAAAAGTATTGGTTAGTGTTGACGGCACAAACTACTCACCACTTACAACAGCTGTTGGCGTCGACTTATCTATTAACGAAGATTACAATGCTGTTATAACAATACCTAAGAATTGTTCAGTTAAGTTTGATGCAACTAACATTGGTTCTACAGGAGTCAAAGTAAATTTAGTCAAAGTCTAATGCAAGAGTACTTAGAGTTTGCAAGTTCTGTACAGCCTACTGTACAAAGAGTTGATGGTATACCAACATTGGAACGCCATGAACGAAAAATTAATTTGTGTAGTAACTCAGAGTTTCAAAACTTTAACGATACTGACGGTTCAATATATAGCGGTGAAGTTAGGAACACTAAGTGGAAAATGTATTCTCCTTTGTTTACAAGTCCTGTAGATTATAGACAAGCTTTTAACTTTCAGTATAGACTACCTTACCCACCGTATCAGAATACAACATCATTAGTAGACTCACCAGCTAATTGGATTCAAATACCGCCCAGAATACATAAAGCTGTTAAAATGTTTGGGGTAGGTAATGATTTTGGATTAGAACTAAATCAAAACGCAGACAGAACGTTTGCAGAACCTCCAATTGTTGGATTAAAAAACAAAACAGTTGACGACACTACAGCTTGGGGTGACACAGGTACTTGGACAAGGTACGATAGATATCAAACTATTAGAACAACAGCTGACACTATAACATTTGGAGCTTGGGTACGATGTGATCCTAATGATGCTTTAAGACAATTAAATATGGGTGGACTTTATCTATGGCAAGATGTGTCTGGAAGTCTTACTGGTCCTAGAACTGTTAAAGTAAATGCAATGGTTGTTAAACGTGCATCGAATACACCTAATCTAGATACTGGACAATTAGCTACAGGTCAAGGGCATTATCATTTTAGTGGTATGAATCACCTAGAAGGAGAAAAGTCTTGGGAATATACTGGTTACGATAAATATCGTTGGAATGATTACCTTACTGTTGAAGGTATTGATTATTACGATGCTGAAGATTTAGGTAGTTGGACTAGAATAGAAAAAACTGTAACGTTACAGGGTGCTTCAGGTTCTATGAAACGAGTAGGGCTTGCTATGTTTTTTGCAGAAAATTGTAGTTACCTTAATGGCGATGGAACTCTTACAGGTTCTGTAGATTTTTATTATCCTTATGTAACACCAGTTTCTGCTGAAACTGCTACATCTGTTTCTACTGCTACTGGGACTATTTCAGGAGCTGGTGGAGCATCAGTAACTCATTACCCTACCTTACCTATAACAGACACTTCGGCTTCAATATATAATAGAAATTCAATAGCTGTTCCTTTTTATATAAATCTAGATGCTGGTAAGATAGTTGAGTATATAGATATAACTGGAATAGGTAATATAGGACCGCAAAATTTTTATGCTGGTGTGAACTACAACAATCTTAATGGTAGGACTGAAATGAGTTTTGATCAAGTAAGATTTAAAATTACTGAATACTCCGCAACAAGCTACGATGCTAGACTTAAAGGAGGTGCTAATGGAGCAACACATAGTGCTACTTTATATGTACCTCGTGGGACTACAGGGACTGCAACTATTAATATCCGAACAATTGATGAATAATGCCAGAACTAAATGACAGTACAGTGCTTTCGATTCCACTAAGGAATCTTATTGCTATTATTGTTGCTGTCGCTGTGGCTGTCATAGGGTACTTTGAGATCGATGAGCGTATTACAATGCTTGAACACCAAAAAGCTAGATTACAATTGGATGTAGACTCAAATGCTGACTGGATAGAGAACTGGGAGTCTGATGGAATCTTACCTCTTGATGTAGAACAAAATATGAAGATTGAACATCTTGAGTGGAAGTTTGAGAAAATGGGATTTTAATAATGATTGAAGATTGTACAACAAGGTCAATACTAGGGATTAGTGGTTTATTTGCTACTGTTGAACTAGCACAAGTAAATTTAGTTGTTAGTATCTTAGTGGGTATTGCGACCTTGACATTTATGATTGTGTCAATTATAAAAATATTAAAAGAATTGTAATTATGACTACAGAACTATTAGCTATGTTAGGTGGCGGATTCTCAGGATTCGTCTTTAAACTTATTGGTACAATGGTGCAGAATCAAGCAGCTATTACTGAAGGTTTGATTAAGAAACAGAAAGCATCAGACGAAAGTGCCGATGCAGCAGCAGCTAGGGTAGATTCCTTTGGTGCTTGGACAAGACGCATTATTGTTTTAACAGTTTTATTTGGTGTAATTATTGCACCTTTTATTTTAGCACATAGTGAAGAAGGGGTCACTGTTGCTAGTGAATATAGTAAATGGTTTGGCTTTGTAAAAGGCACAACCTATCAAACCCTACACGGTTATATTATACTACCAGAGATAAAGACTGCTGTTATCAGCATCATCTCCTTCTATTTCGGTAGTGCAGCAGTAAGTAAATAATGAGAATACCTCCAGAAAAACTTAAAAAATTTAAAGCAAAGAAAGATTCAGTCCTTGAATATCTTAACAGAGCCCTTGATCCTCGTGGCACAAGAGCTTACGATACAGACAAGAAAAAAAGGCAAGATGAAGCAGAAAGACTTAAAAAAGCAAAACTAAAACTAAAACTAAAATCTAAGTAACATGAACGCTCTTAAACAATTAGCAAATATGCGTAAGGATGGTAATCGTTACGGTATTATGCAAATGGAAAAAAGAGCTAAAGGTGAATCTGTGTTGCTAGGAAAAATGAGTAACACTAAAAAAGGCATGGTACTTCCAATGAAAATTTTACAAAAACTTATTAAACAAAAAATTAGAAAGAAAAGATAATTTATGTCGTCAATATTAATGGGATTATTAAAAGCAGCAAAGGCAGGCGGTAAAGCTCTGTCTCCAGCAGCTAAAAAAGCTCTTGAGTTAGCTAAGAAACAAGCACAGAAGGAAGGCAAGGCAATCAAAGATGTCATTGCCCCTGCTGTTGTTAAAGGAGCTAAAGAAGGTGTAAAGAAAGTAAAAACTCAAGCACCTGTAGTAGCTAAGAAAGTTAAGACACGTGTTAAGTCAGCAGCTCAAAGGGTTCAAGAAAGAATCCAAGAGAAAAAAGGACAGAAACAAGTCTTTACATACGATAAGAAAAAGAAAAGAAATTAATGGCTAAGGACGCATGCTATAAGAAAGTAAAAGCTCGGTACAGAGTGTTTCCTAGTGCGTATGCGTCTGGTGCTATAGCTAAATGTCGTAAGAAAGGAGCTAAGAATTGGGGGACGAAGAGCTAAATGAGCGTTCGGAAGACAGCCAAGGGACTAGCTCTGAAGAGGTGGTTCAAGGAGAAGTGGGTAGATGTCCGCTCTGGAAAGCCTTGTGGACGACAACAGGGCGAAAAGCGAGGAACGCCATATTGCAGACCATCAAAGCGTGTGACAAGCAAGACGCCTGTGACTGCAACGGAGATTTCAGAATCGCAAAAGCGTCAGCGTATCGCAGAAAAGAAGCGTATCGGTCAGCCTGCAGGGAAGCCGAGAAGAGTAAAAGCAAATAGGAGGAACGCATAATGCCAGAATCACCAATCAACCCTTTAGCAGATCTTTACGGAGGTAAAGGTGTAATCAAATACGGATTAAAATACGGAAAAATGAGTAAAACAAAAATACTACAACTCTTAGGTAATGTACTTAAGAAGAAGAAAAAATCACTTGGTAAGATCAAGGGTCAAGGTATGAAAGGACCTGAGACTACTAAGGACTTTAAGAAGTTAAAGTACTAATGAGAAAAGAGCACAAAAGTAAGACTGGTGGTTTAACTGCCGCAGGTCGTAGATACTTCAAAGCTAAAGAAGGTGCGAACCTCAAGGCTCCTGTTACTGGTAAAGTAAAGCGTGGGTCTAAAGCAGCGAAGCGTCGTAAATCTTTTTGTGCTAGAATGTCTGGGGTCAAAGGACCTATGAAAGATAAGAATGGGCGTCCTACTCGTAAAGCGTTAGCCCTTAGAAAGTGGAAGTGCTAAATGACTGATTATAATTTACCATTCAGTGGAAATGAGGTACGTGATGGGCTTACTAGAGTGGTAAGTCCTGACCTTTCTCCGCAGAGTCCTAGTACCAAGATGGTTACTAGTGAGGGAATAAAAGCTGCATTAGATACTAAGGTAGAAGGTTCTTTGGCTACTAATCTTAATACACCTAATAACACATCAGTCCCAACAACACAAGCAATAGTTGACTATGTAGGTCCTGGTTATAATTTAGCTCGTTTTACAGCAACGGATGGTAATGTGACTAGAAATGGCACAGGTACATTTAATCTTAATACTTTATCTGAAGCATCGGATCCTCAGAATTTTGCTTCTACTAATGGCACTACAATAACCCTTGCAGCAAACGGTATTTACACTATTTTATTTTCAGGTTTGTATGTTGGCTCTCAAGGGTTTGCTTCTAATTGGTATTTTAGAGGTTTAACGTGGACTGCTAATCACCACAACACTGTTGAAAATCCACAAATTCGAATAGCTAATCGTCCTAATAATACTGGCTCACCACCAGACGATCAATATAAAAGAATTAGTCTTAATAGGTGTATTAATACTTATGATACATCTAGGGAGTCATTTGCTAGAATTGACTTAAATTATAGCTACTCTAATTCATCATACACTTTTACTGTTTTTTGGAAAGAAGTTACTGTTACTATAATCAAGCATTTATAATATGACACAATACAATTTACCATTTACAGGAGTACAGATAAACGAGGCTATTGAAAAGGCTCGTGTACATGTTGTTGGTTTAGACACAGCTCCACAACAAGGTAGTAACAAAGTTGTAAATAGTGATGGTATATACACAGCAGTAAATGCTAAGATAAACACATCAGACATTGTTACAGAGACACAGACTATTGCAGCTAATGATGTAGATACAAAAGTTCCAAGTGCTGCTGCAGTGAAAGACTATGTTGATGCTAATACAAAAAGTTTTGCATCTGGTTTTACTACCTTAGCAAGTAATCAAAGTAATGCAAGTGGAACTGCAACAAGTGATGGATTTATAGTATTCTCATTTAGAGGAAATGATAACGAGGAAGATGGATTTGCTACTGCTGTTGTTGAAGGTATTACATACAAAACTAGTCAGGGTGGTAATAATATTCCCAGAGCTATACCACCTATAGCAATATCTAATGGAGGAGCTTGGAGTGTAACCTTTAGTGGAGAGACAAGTACAGAAAGAGTTTATTTTAAAGCATTATCATGACACAATATAATTTAAATTATTCAGGATCAGATGTTGATTTAGCTATTGAAAAATCATTAGCTCATCTTAATAATATAGACACAGCACCTGATTCATCAAGTACTAAGGCTGTAACAAGTCAAGGTATTCAGACTGCATTGGATGATAAGATAGGCACTTCTGATATAGCAACTAACCTTAACTCACCAAATAATACAACAGTACCTTCAACACAAGCGGTTGCAAACTTTAAACCTAACATACCTTGGTATTCAGCTTACAAAAGTTTTAGTGGTGCTGTTGGTGCAAGTACACTTACTAATTGGGGTATTTCTTCACAGGAAAATATAGGTATAACTGAATCTAATGGTACTTTTACTTTACCCACAGGTCATTATCAAATATCAGTATCTCTTGCAAGTGGTAAAAATTGCCGACTTAAGTTTTATTATAAGACTACTGGAGGCTCATATTTTAACGCAGGGGAAATGATTATTGATTATGGCGTTGATAATGCTGGTACCTCTTTAGTACAAATAAGGGGTGCAGGAAGTCTTTATTGTACAGTTGAAAGAATTTGGGGTGGTCCAGGTTCTGGTGGTTCTACAGGTTATGGTGCAGTACACTTATCAATTTTTAAACTAACAGATAATTAACGGTGGGCTTCTCCATCAACAATCCTGTAATTGTCCACGCTGAATTTTTTGCCTTTGTGGGTGACTACAGCGAAGCCGAGGTTCCATTGATTCACAGGCATATAGTCAGGATCAAGATCACAGAGACAGCCGATGGACCAGCAACTGACCGTATCGTCATTCATCCGCCTGACGGAATGCTGACTGGTTTTATGCTTGTGACCAGCGATGGTACAACATCCTGTTTTCACTTGTAAGGTACGAGCAAAGTTAACAGGGTCAAAAGCTCCTGGGAACTCGTGACCGTGTAAGATCCAAAGACCGCCAGCTTTTGCAAGCTGACGACCTCCGATCTCCTCTATACCCAATTCCTCAAAGCGAAGTAGCTTTGAAAGTTTAAAGTCTGGTACACCACATATCTCTGGAGCTTTACGCCACAGGTATGTTTCCCAACGTTCTTCGTGGTTACCAATCTTGAAAAATATATTAGTTTCTGGAAATCTTTCTCTTAGATGCATAAGGAACTGACGACTAGCTTGTAGTTCACCAGCTAAGTCACGAGCATCAGGATCCTTGTCCCAACGACTGACAGCAAAGAAATCTACCGCATCACCATTGAGAACAATGTTTGTAGGATTTTCAATATGGCTAAGAGCACACTCCAAAGCATCCACGTCGTGATAAGGAACATGCACATCAGACAAGATGAGAGTAGTCCCATCAGGGATCTTAACGATAGATTTCTTTTTGTTGAGTGATTTAGGTAGTTTGTATTCACCTGCTTTGCCATTGGGTTTTCTAAGTTCTGGATCTGAATGATGAAGTTTTGACTTACCGATGTTGCCTCGTATGCGTCGTACACAGGAACGTGCAGCATCTAAAGTTGGAAATAGATTAGGGTGTTCTTTAACAACAAGTTGAGCAATGGTACGATTACCATGTTTAGGGTACTTGTGTATATATTTTTTTACTGTGTCTGTTTTTGTCATTGTTTGATAATGTCTATGAGGTCATCCAGAACTTCGTTGGATAGTTCTTTCTTTTCCTCTAATCTTTTTAAAATTGCTTCATCTATACTGTTAGGCACAACGAGGTCTATGTATGTACATTTGTTGTCTTGTCCAATACGGTGTATTCTATCTTGTGATTGTAGTCTGGTTTCTAGACTATAATTATTACTGTAGTAGACCATAGTGGACGCCCTGGTCAATGTCAAGCCCTTAGCGGCTGCACTTGTACCAACAAATATATCTGCTTCACCATTTTGGAAACTGTCCACAGCTTCTGTCTTTTGTTGTGATGAGTCTTCACCAGTGTAAGTTACAACCTTGAAGTCTGACAATGCATCTTTAATTTGTTTTACATTGTGTTTGTATGCACAGAAGACGACCATAGGTGTGGTTGTTTCTGCTAGTTGCTTAAGTATGTTGATTCTATTGTTCTGTAAGTTAACAACAGTCTCACCATCTGTAATGACAAACCCAGTTAGTATCTGGTGCAGCTTTACAATTTTTGTAAGTGCAATAGTAGTTGTGACTAGCTCACCATCTAGTAGTGCAATACAATCTTCTTTGATACCTTTGTATACACGCTCTTGTTCTGGTGTAAGTTCTACATACACTCTGTTGAATGTCTTATCTGGTAAGTCTAGACAGTCTTTCTTTTCTAGTCTTAGGCTGAATGGCTCAAGTATCTTTGTAAGTTCATCTAAGTTCTTGTAACCAACTACCTTACTAAATGCACGATTACCCATAGTCATTGTTTGTTCTACAGCAAACTGATGTTTGAATGATGTGTATGTAGGATATGGTAATGCATCTTTGTGTAAGAATCTACACTGACTGTACAGATCCAGAGGACCTTGTGTAATAGGTGTACCATTAAGAATCCATCTACGCTCAGCGTGTTGTGCTAGACGCATAACAGCTTTTGTTTGTTGTGCCTTAGGATTCTTAATACAAGTAGACTCATCAATAATGATGTGTCGTTCATTGCCATTACCACCTACTAGGAATGCAAGTGCATAATCAAAGCCAGACTTTGTACGCAATGCTTCTACATTGATAAGAAAGAACTTGTTGTATGACTCTTTGTTAAAAAAGCGTTCTATTTCTTTTGTACGCTTTCTACTAGAAGGTGTACCGTTCCAGCAGTATACATCTGTGCTTTCACAATGCTTTGGTATCTCGTTGCGTCCCCAGTTATGATGTAGACCATTGGGTGCAACAACTAGTACATTGACTGGTTTCTTTGCATTTTGTGTAATGTCAAGAATAATCTTAGTCTTGCCAGTACCCATTTCGCAGAACAATGCACCGTACTCTTCGTCTACGAATCGTTCGGTTGCTGTCTTTTGGTGTGATAGTGGTTCTGTTTTATAATTCATGGTAAGGTATAGAATTTATCTGTTAGTGGTGAATGGATATATAAATTTTCTTTGGCACGAGTAGCAGCAACATAGAACACACGGTGTTCGTTGTCTGGATCTTTCTGTAGTACGTGGTAGCTGACTGGTGTCATATCAGGTAATACAATCACATTGTCTGCCTCTCTACCTTTAGATGAGTGAATAGTTGTTATTTCTATGTTTGTTGTTTTATCTAGTTCGCCATTCTTGTAGGCGTCCATTAAAATTCGTTTTGTTGTGTCTGGTAGTCTAAATACATTATACCATTCAGTAGTTGTTCTGAGTCCAAACTTATCACATAGCTCATTCTTGTCAAACATCTCTTGGTCAGGCATTGTATCCATGAGGTTTTTAGATCCACGAGCTACTACTTTACCAGAAGGTAGATAGTCACGATACAATACTTTGAGTTCTGACACTGGTATCTTGTAACCACGACGCAGCTTGTTCCATACTTTTATGTAGTGTACTTGTTTCTCATTGAACATTGAGTCTTCATTACTAGATATAAATAGTATGTTACGCTTTATTAGTTGTTGTTCAAAGTACGGCAGGAATAATTTATTTCTTGCTAATATGAGCCATGTACCTTGACTAAAGTCTATATCTACTATACTGCGTATCTTATGGACAGAACCCTTTGGATTTTTACTTTGTACATTATATTCTT
>Ga0213858_10000326_pt1 | contig 23132 bp, 15 predicted proteins | sample PICome_FD_160122 | JGI IMG/M metagenome (GOLD analysis project Ga0213858, IMG submission 160122) | Coastal seawater microbial communities near Pivers Island, North Carolina, United States - PICO245 | ecosystem: Environmental > Aquatic > Marine > Coastal | place: USA: North Carolina | collected... | reverse complement strand
TTTGCAGCGATCGAAGATTTTGCCAATGACAGAGGATATGATATCATTTTTGATAAGGGCGGATCAACAGGATTATTGTTTGCCAATGGCGAATATGATAAGACAGAAGATATTAAGAAAAGACTAGGAATTAAATAATCAAACTTTAATTAAGACAAAACATCTGAAAATATGAAGAAGAAATTGTTCACAATAATGTTAAGTGTTTGCTTCGTTGGAATTAACAACTTAGCGGCTCAGAAATTCGGATATATTAACACAGCCGAACTGCTTCAAAACATGGCAGAAGTAAAAGAAGCTAATGCAAATATTGAAACATTTAGAAGCCAATTATTAAAGAAAGGACAGGAGATGCTTCAGTCTTTACAGACAAAGTATCAAGACCTTGAAAGAAAGCAAGCAGCAGGAGAAATCTCTCCAAAGCAATTAGAAGTTGAAGCACAGACTTTAAAAGCTGAGGAATCTAAAATTTTAGAATTCGAACAGAGCTCGCAGCAAAAGATCATAGATAAGAGTGAATCTCTATTAGGACCAATTAGAGAAAAAATTCAAAGAGCTATTGATGATGTAGCTACTGAAAATGGATACACTTATATCTTTGATTACAGCACTGGCTTTGTTTTATATGCAGACGCTAGTACAGACGTATCTAGTTTAGTTAAGGCTAAATTAGGCTTATAATATACTTTGAAAGCAGATCTCCAAAATGATGCCCCAATAGGTCTTTTTGATTCAGGTATTGGTGGATTAACCATAGCCAGATCAATAGTTGACAAACTGCCTAATGAAAGAATCATCTATTTTGGAGATACTGCTCACCTTCCTTATGGGGAAAAATCTGTAGATGCAATCAGATTTTATGCCCTCAAAATTTGCAAACTCCTTCTAGAATCTAATTGTAAAATGATCGTTGTCGCATGTAATACTGCGGCTGCCGCAGCTTACGATGTTCTTTTAGAGTTTTTCCAGGATAAAATTCACTTTGTTAATGTAGTAGATCCCTTAGTGGTTAAGGCCAGTGAGTTAGCAAAACGTAAAGTAGGTATAATAGCTACTAAGACAACAGTGAAGAGTAATATCTACAAGTCAAAGCTAAACACCCTTGCTCCAGATTTGGAGGTTCAACAGCTTGCAACACCTCTATTTGTTCCAATGATTGAAGAAGGCTTTCATAAGCAAGAAATAAGTCATGGTATAATCGATGCTTATTTAAATCATGAAAGTCTAAAAGAAATTGATACGCTTTTATTGGCCTGTACTCATTATCCATTAATCAGAAAGCAAATCGAATCTTACTATAAAGACGAAGTCAAAGTTATGGACTCCATGGCCGTTACAGCGGAAAGGGTTTATCAAATACTTTCTAGTAATAACCTATTGGCTTCAAAGAGATCTGATCAGAGTCACGAATTCTATGTCTCTGATTATACAGAATCATTTGCAGAGACCACTCACATGTTCTTTAACGAACAGATCAACTTACAAGAAAACGCCATCTGGTAATAGAAGTCGGCATCCTTTAATATCTCAATTAAAGAAGACTACTGAAAAAAGGCATTTAAAGTAAATGACTATCGAGTCAGATACATGTATCTTTCCTTCTCAATTTTTCTGAAGTAAGGATCATCCAGATCATCGATAAACCTAATTGCTTCACCTGTAGATTTCATTTCTGGCCCTAAACTTTTATCAACATTAGGGAATTTATTAAATGAGAATACAGGAATCTTGATTGCGTATCCATTAAGATCTTTATGGATGTCATAATCTTTAAGCTTTTTAAGTCCTAACATGACTTCAGTCGCAATCTTTAAGTATGGCACCTTATAAGCTTTAGCAATGAAAGGTGTTGTTCTTGATGCTCTTGGGTTGGCTTCAATCACATATACTTTTTCATCTTTGATTGCAAACTGGATATTGATTAAACCTTTGATGTTTAATGCCATCGCCAGTTTTTTAGTATACTTCTTCATCGTTTCTATAGTCTCATCAGATAAACTATAGGTTGGTAACATGGCTGAGCTATCTCCAGAGTGAATACCTGCTGGCTCTACATGTTCCATTATACCCATGATGTGTACATCTTCACCATCACAAATTGCATCGATTTCTGCCTCCTTAGCTCTTTCTAAGAATTGATCAATCAATACCTTATTATCAGGTAGGTGTTTAAAAATAGACAACACATGCCTTTCTAGTTCCTGATCGTTTATAACGATACGCATTCTTTGACCACCTAAAACATAAGAAGGTCTAACTAGTACAGGGTAAGTAACTCTATTTGCAATAGCAATTGCTTCATCTATATCTAAGGCAACTCCGTAATCAGGGTAAGGAATACCTAACTCTTTTAACAAATCAGAAAAACGACCTCTATCCTCAGCAAGGTCCATATCTGGGAATTGTGTTCCTACTATTGGAATACCTTGTTTATGGAATTTTTCAGCAAGTTTTAATGCTGTCTGGCCACCTAATTGTACAATGATACCATCAGGTTTTTCCAAATCGATTATTTCAGAAATATGCTCCCAGAAGATAGGCTCGAAATATAGTTTATCAGCAATATCAAAATCTGTAGAAACTGTTTCTGGATTACAGTTAATCATAATGGCTTCCATTCCTGCTTCACGTATTGCAGTTATACCATGTACACAACAGTAATCAAATTCGATACCTTGACCAATTCTATTTGGTCCAGATCCTAGAACGATAATTTTCTTTTTATCATTTGATACGATACTTTCATTCTCTTCATCAAAAGTAGAGTAGAAGTAAGGTGTTTTAGCTTCAAATTCTGCCGCACAAGTATCCACCATTTTATAGGTTCTTCTGATACCCAATTCTTTTCTTTGCTTGGTAACAGTATCTTCATCAACTCTTAGAACCCATGCTATTTGTGCATCTGAGTATCCTAACTCTTTTAGTTCTCTAAAAAATTGTACTGGAATATCTTCAGGAACATTAAACCTTTGAAGTTTCTCTTCGGTTTTAACCAGTCGCTTTATCTGCTTTAAGTACCAAGGATCGATTTTAGTTAGCTTATGCACAGTTCTTAAAGGCACACCTAATCTGATGGCGTCCTTTACCCGATATATTCTATCATCAGAAGCTTGTTCTAATCTCTGTAGAATATCTTCAGTCTTTATCCATTCTTTTTTATCGGCACCTAATCCAGCTCTATTATTTTCTTGGCTTTGACAAGCCTTTTGCATAGCTTCTAAGAAGTTACGTCCAATAGCCATAACCTCACCAACAGATTTCATCTGTAAGCCCAATGTATTGTCTGAACCATAGAATTTGTCAAAATTCCATCTTGGCATTTTAACGATTACATAATCTAATGTTGGTTCAAAATATGCAGAAGTGGTTTTGGTAATTTGATTCTTTAGCTCATCAAGTGTATATCCTATAGCCAGTTTTGCGGCTATTTTAGCAATCGGATATCCTGTCGCTTTACTTGCTAATGCAGATGATCTTGATACCCTTGGATTGATTTCAATCACAATCATATCTTCAGTCTCAGGATCGATAGCAAACTGAACATTACATCCTCCAGCAAAATTACCCATTGACCTCATCAGAGCTATTCCCTCATTTCGCATCTTTTGATAACCCTTATCTGATAATGTCATAGCTGGTGCTACTGTAATACTATCACCAGTATGGATACCCATTGGGTCAAGGTTTTCTACAGTACAAATGATCACCACATTATCATTGCTATCCCTTAAAAGTTCTAACTCATATTCTTTCCAACCTAATAATGCCTTATCAATTAATACTTCGTGAGTAGGAGAGGCATTAAGACCTCTTTTAAGAGCTTCGTCAAAATCTTCTTCTTTCATCACAAAGCCACCTCCTGTTCCACCTAGGGTATATGATGGTCTGATCACTAGTGGGAAGCCTATTTCTTGAGCGGCTTCTTTACCTTCCAGAAATGAATTAGCAATTTTTGATGGTGCTACTCCAAATCCTAATTCAATGACATGCTTTTTGAATAATTCTCTATTTTCTGCTAATTCGATAGCGTCGATATCGACACCGATCATTTTGACATTATATTTTTCCCACAAGCCTACTTCATCTGCTTCAATAGCTAAGTTTAGGGCTGTTTGACCACCCATTGTAGGTAGAACAGCATCAATATCTCTTTCTTTCAATATCTTTTCTAAGCTCTCTACAGTTAGTGGTAATAAATATATATGATCCGCGGTTAGAGGATCTGTCATGATCGTCGCAGGATTAGAATTGATTAAACTTACTTCAATTCCTTCTTCTCTTAATGATCGAGAGGCTTGCGATCCAGAATAGTCAAATTCGCAAGCTTGACCGATAATAATAGGTCCACTACCAATTATTAGTATTGATTTGATTGAGTTATCTCTAGGCATGTAATTATGGCTTCGTTCAGAATTGGGTGCAAATATAAATATTAGCCTTAATTATAATTGATATATTTTGCAAAGTATTTTATTGCATTTTTGCACATATTTTAAACCAGAAATTGATGCATAAGCCTAAAGTATTTGTTTCAGATTATGTTCACCCCTCTTTGCTGACTAGATTAACAGAGGTCGGATATGATTTGGACTATCTACCCAACATTAGTTATAAGCAATTTTTGGCCATCATTAAAAACTATCAAGGCTTTGTAATAAATAGTAAAATTAAGATGAATAGGGCCGCTATTGATAAATTAGATTCAACCTTATTTATTGCGAGATTAGGTTCTGGACTTGATATTATAGATCTGGAAGCCGCAGCAGAAAAAAACATTGCAGTTCATTCTGCTCCTGAAGGAAACAGAAATGCTGTGGCAGAGCATGCTGTTGGTATGTTATTGAGTTTATTCAATAATTTAAGAACCGCCCATAATTCTGTATTAGACTTTAGTTGGGAAAGAGAGCTTAACAGAGGTACGGAAATAGAAGGTAAGACTATAGGTATTATAGGCTATGGAAATACAGGAAGTGCTTTTGCCTCAAAATGGGCTGGATGGGATGTTAATGTTCTGGTATATGACAAATACGAGTCTGGATTTGCAGACTCCGATAGCTATATTACAGAATGTGACTTGGAGACATTATTAACAAAAAGTGATGTTATTAGCATCCACCTTCAGTTGACAGACGAGACAGAGATGATGGTAAATGACGCCTTTTTATCAAAAATGAAGAAAAACTCAGTTCTAATTAATACTTCAAGAGGTAAAATAGTTGATACGGCAGCGTTACATCGAGCTTTAAGATCTGGCCATCTTTCTGGCTGCTGTTTAGATGTTTTAGAAATTGAGCGGATGAATCAGTTAAATAATGCCACAAAAACCCTCTATAATAGCCTGTTTAACATGAATAATGTGATATTATCGCCTCATATCGCAGGATGGACTCACAAGTCATTGGAAAAAATTGCCAATGTTCTTGCCGACAAAATTATCAATAAGCCATAAATCTTCAAGAATCAATGTCTTTTATAAGACTTGGAAATGGAGAAAAATTTTGCTGCGGATTCATTATTTATTAACATTGTGGACTTCTAGTAAATATAGGAGTATATCATATCATAAAAGTTATTTATATGATCAGTAAAATAAAACTAATTGTGCTATTCATTTTCTGCGGAATCACTTTGAACTCGCAGACTGCGCTTCAGGGTAAGGTTACCGATGGCGCCTCAGGCGAGCCTATTATATTCGGTACGGTCGCAGTGTATAAAAATGGAACCTTAATTACTGGTACTGAGACAGATTTCGATGGAAATTACCTTATTTCTCCGATTGATCCAGGTACCTATGATGTTGAGTTTTCTTACATCGGATACCAATCTGAGAGAGTCATTGGTATGGTAGTAAAAGCAGATCAAAGTAATAAGTTGGATAAAGCCATTACAGAAGGTGTAACTTTAGCGACAGCGGTAATTGTAGACTACAAGGCACCACTGATTGACTTTGACAATACGACGCAAGGAAAAACGATTACATCAGAAGATATTAGATCATTACCTACAAAGAATATTAATGCTATTGCAGCGACTTCAGCTGGACTTTCATCTGTTGATGGTGGCGCAGTATCAATAAGAGGTTCTAGATCAAACGCAACAGATTATTATATCGATGGTATTAGAGTACGATCTACTTCGGGAGTACCACAATCTGAAATTGATCAATTGCAGGTTATCACTGGTGGTCTTGATGCTAAATATGGTGATGTAACAGGTGGAATTATTTCAATTACTACTAAAGGACCTTCAAATTCTTATACAGGTGGTTTTGAGATCGAAACATCAGAAGGATTAGACCCATTTGGTTATAACTTATTAATGGCGAATCTGGCAGGTCCAATATTAAAGAATGATCAAGGAAAATCGATTTTAGGTTTCAGACTTTCTGGTCAGTATAGAGACATTGCAGACCCATCTCCTTCAGCAGTTGGTGTTTATAGAGCTCCTGGGTCATTAATAGATTCTTTGGAGCAAAACCCTACCACCCCTAACTTTGGAAATATTATTTCTACTGCGGAAACATTGAGATTAAATGATATTGGAGATCCACTTGATGCTAGACCAAATAATGGCGTTCAAGATTTAAATTTAACAGCAAAAATTGATGCGCGGTTAAGTGACAATATTGATGTTTCATTTTCAGGTTCTTATTTTAATTCGGAAGATAGGTTTTCACCATCTGGTGCTTGGGTGCTTTACAATTGGAGAAACAATCCAATACTGTATACAAACAGTTATAGAGTAAATTTTAGGTTCAGGCACAAACTTGGCAACCAAAACTTAGATTCTTCTGAAGAAGAAAGAGCAGATGCAGGACTGATAAGAAATGCAACTTACACGATACAGGCAGGTTATGAGAAGTTCCTAAATAGAAGAGAAGATATCAGACATGAAGACAGATTTTTTGATTATGGTTATTATGGTCAAATTGATAGAGTCTGGGAGCCGCAAATTACTGGAGTTACAGATGACTTTCCTTCACCAGACGGTATATTGGCACATCAAGGATATTTGGAGCAAGCTTCTGAATTTACTGTAAATCAAAATTATAATCCTAATCCTGTTTTAGCAAGGTATAATCAAATCAACAGTATACCAGATAATAACCTTCAAAATGTTTGGAATATGTGGAATAATGTAGGTACTGTATACAACAGGTTTGAAAAGAATGAATCTGATAGAATTACTGGGTTATTTTCGGCGAGTTTTGACTTATTCCCAGGTGGGTCTGAAAGTGGAAGACATAATATCCAAATTGGTTTAAATTTTGAGCAAAGAATCAACAGAAGATGGGTATTACTTCCTGAAGACCTATGGTTGATAGGTTCTTTGAACGCAAACAGACATATCACAGGTGTAGATACAACGAATATTGTTGATAATATCGTAATCAACGGACCTTTAGGTCAGACTGAGTATCCAATTTATGCACCACTATCTCAGGCTGATGAGTTTCCTGATAATTACTTCTTTAGAAGTGTAAGAGAACTGACTGGCCAAGCTCTAAATGATTATGTAAACGTTGATGGTCTAAATCCAGGTGATCTAAGTCTTGATATGTTCTCTGCTGCAGAGTTAAATGATAGACGTATCAATTCTTACTATGGATTTGATTATCTAGGAAATAAAGTACCTACGAATACTACATTTGAAGACTTTTTTAGAAGCACAGATAATAGAGGTGTAAGAAACTTTTTAGTTGCGCCTTTACAGCCAGTATATGGTGCTGCATATATACAAGACAAATTTACATTTGATGATATCATCTTAAGGCTTGGTGTTAGAGTTGATTACTTTGATGCAAACACTAAAGTGTTAAAAGATCCTTATTCTTTGTATGAGATTGAGTCAGCAGATGACTTTACGACTAGATCAGGTATAGAACATGCTAGTGCTGTTGACGGTGACTACAGAGTTTATGTTGATGGTGAAGGATCAGATAATATTATTGGTTATAGAAATGGAGATGAGTGGTTCTCACCAAACGGAACAAGAGTAAGTGGTGGTAACATATTATTTGGTGGTGGATTAGTATTTCCATCTTATAAAGAAAGAGATGATCAAAGAAGAAATATTCAAGATCCCGATTTTGATCCGGATATTTCTTTTGCGGACTACGACCCTCAATTAAATATTATGCCGAGAGTCGCTTTCTCATTCCCTATTTCTGAGGATGCTGGATTCTTTGCTCACTATGATGTACTAGTACAAAGACCTCCATCTAATACAGCGGAAACAGCATTACAATACTACTACTACGAGGCTAATCCTCCAAGTGTAGCAAATAACGCAAACCTTTTACCAGAAAGAACAATTGACTATGAAGTTGGTTTCCAGCAAAAAATGTCAAATTCTTCTGCTTTGAAAGTTTCTGCTTACTATAAGGAGTTAAGAGACATGATTCAAAGAAGATTCTTCCTTCATGTTCCCGCTCCAATTAACAACTATCAGGCATTCGGCAACTTGGATTTTGGCACGGTCAAAGGTTTCTCTTTTGCTTATGATATGAGAAGAACTGGAAACTTACAGTTAAATGCAACTTATACATTACAGTTTGCTGATGGTACTGGATCAGATGCTAACTCATCTGCAGGATTAAATGGCAGAGGTGATTTAAGAAACCTATTCCCATTATCATTTGATGAAAGACATCGTATTACGGCAGTAATCGATTATAGATATGGTTCTGGAAGAGAATATAATGGACCTACTGTAGGTAACTCAGATATCTTTTCTAACCTAGGGATTAATTTAATTCTTACAACAGTTTCGGGTAGACCATATACTCAAAACAGAGAGGTGTTTGCATTTAATACTGCAGGCCCCCAGTCTAATGGTATCGTTGCGATTAATGAGTCGAGATTACTGTGCAACTTAAATGCTGATTTGAGGATAGATAAGTCTTGGGATATTAAGTTTTCCGAAGATGCAAAGAAAGGTATTGATCTTAATGTATACTTAAGATTCGAAAACTTATTCAACACAAGAAACGTTATTGGAGTTTACAACGCATCAGGAGACCCTGAGGATGATGGTTGGTTAGCTTCCCCTAGAGGATTAGGCCAGCAACAATTAATTGAAGATGCTCAAAGAGACATATTAAGTTATCAGTCGTCTTATCAGTGGAGATTATTATCTCCAGGCAACTTTGCCAGACCTAGAAGAATATATTTAGGAGCAGTTGTAAACTTTTAATTTGTAAAAAAGAAATTCCATAATTATGATGGCTAAAATAAATATTCTATTCACTTTATTATTTCTTGGGATGAGCTTAAGCCTCGAAGCTTATATCGATCCTAAGACTCTGCCGCAAAAGAACACCAATAAGGTGGTTTCAAACAGGGCAGACTGTACTCCAGCAACAGCTCAGATAGACATGAACATAAACAATGTCAGAGCTAGATTGCTAAATGGAGGTGATGTATGGTGGGATTTAGAAAACGGTAGTTATTTCGTGCCTAAAGCACCACTAGGAAGCAACTTACCTGAGGTATCTTCAATCTTCGCTGGAGCAGTTTGGTTAGGAGGTTTGGATCCAGCAGGAAACTTAAAGATTGCAGCAGTTCAATATAGAGGTGGAAATGGTAATAACACAGATTATTACTCAGGTCCTATTGATCCTCAAACAGGTTTAACTGACAAAGAAATTTGTGATGACTGGGATAGATTCTTCCGGGTTTTTGGAGATGAAATTAAGGCAGCAAATGTTCTTTTTGCTCAGAGCGGAGAGGTTTCTGAAAACCAAATCGCAGATAATGTATTGTACTGGCCTGCAAAAGGAAACCCATTCTTCTTAGAAAGGTATCAATTTGAGCTTCCTTCAACTGGACAAGGATTAGGTTCTTTCTGGGATGAAGATAAAGATGGTCAGTATAACCCAACTAAAGGTGATTTCCCTATCATTGAAATCAGAGGTTGTGAGCCAAATAATAGAGCAGAGGCTTTAGAACTTTTACCTGATGAGATGACATTCTGGATTTATAACGATTCAGGTGGGCCTCACACTGAGAGTAATGGTAGTACTGCGATCCAAATGGAGATTCAGGTTCAGTCGTTTGCATACGCAACAAACGATGAGATTAATGATATGACTTTCCAGAGGTATAAACTAATTAACAGAGCACCTCAGGATATAAGAGATATGTATTTCGCTATGTGGGTAGATGCCGACCTTGGATGTTCTGAGGATGACTTTGCAGGTTGTGATGTAGACAGATCATTAGCTTATACATACAACCAAGATGCTGCAGATGGTGATTCAGGAACAAGTTGTTCAACTTTACCAGGTCCAACTTATGGTACTAACATTCCAATAGTAGGTGTTGATTATTTTAGAGGTCCTTTAGGTCCTAAGAGATATGCAAGGGATGATGATGGAAATATTTTAGTTGATTCATTGGGGGAATCTATTTTGATACCTGTTGAGAATATTGGAGCAGAAGTGATTGACACATTTACGGAGTTGGGCATGTCATCATTCATTTATATTAACAGACAAGCACCGGATGCGTGGACACTTGACCCACAGACAGCACCAGAATATTATAACTACCTACAAGGCCTTTGGAGAGATGGTAGAGCATTAACAGCTGGTGGTTGTGGGTATGCGACAGGAAGTACCGACTCAGTAAGATATGTATTCCCCGGTTTACCAGATAATGACAATACATGGACGCAGTGTTCTCAGTGTAATACTGACGCAGATAGAAGAACTTTACAGGCTTCAGGTCCATTCTTATTAACACCGGGTGCTGTAAACGAGCTTATTATCGGAGTTGTTTGGGTTCCTGAATTAGATTACCCATGCCCAGATATCTCAAAGCTTCAAGCAGCAGATGATTTGGCTCAAGGTTTATTTGACAATTGCTTTAACTTATTAGATGGTCCTGACGCACCGGATGTATGTGCAGTAGAATTAGATAAAGAAGTGATTCTTATTTTGACCAATGATACTTTATCCTCAAACAATGCATTTGAGGAATATAGTGAGATAGATCCTTTTGCGCCTCAAACATTTGAAAATATTGATTACGAGTTTGAAGGTTACTTAGTATATCAGCTAACAAATGCACAGGTATCTCCTTCAGAATATGGTGACATTGACAAAGCAAGGTTAGTTCAAAGAGTAGATGTTCAAAATAATGTAAGAGAAATATATAACTGGTCGCCATTAAGCTTAGCTGGTTATGAAGATGATATTTGGCAACCTACCCTAGAAGTAGAGGGTACTGACTCAGGTATCAGACATACTTTCCAAATTACTGAAGATCAGTTTGCAGCAGGAAACAGAGCATTGGTTAATCATAAGAAGTATTACTTCTCTGTGTTAGCATATGCACATAATGAATGGCAACAATTCAATCCTACTCCTGAGACTGGGCAATTGTTAGGTCAAAGAAGATCTTATTTGGAAGGCAGAAATAACATTCAGGTATATACTGTTATTCCACGACCAATAGTTTATGAAGAATTGAATAGTGGATATGGCGATGGTGCTGTTATTACTAGACTTTCTGGAGTTGGTATTGGTGGTAACTTCGTAGACCTTCAAGAAGGCCAGTATGATATTATACTTGACGGAACGAATGAAGGAAGGGTTACTTATGAACAAGGAGCAGGTCCTTTTGAAGTATCTATCTATAATCCTTTAGAGGTGAGAGATGGTACTTATACTTTATCTGTTAAAGGAGTTCACAATGACCAAGGTAGTGTGTGTGCTATAGAGCCAGGTGCTAGATGGGAATTAGTTGCGGATGACGGAACAGTTGTGAGTTCTGAAAGATCTTTAGATGAGTTAAATGAGCAAATCGTAACACAGTTTGGTTTCTCAATATCGATCGCTCAAACTGAAGAAGCAGGAAGTCAAACTACTGAGGAAAACGGTATCATAGGTGCGACTACTGACTATTCTGACGTTAATGGCGTTAATTGGTTCTCTGCAATTACTGATGATGGTTTTGGTATCCCATTAATTGATGAGACACCGTTTTTCAGACCATTAGCAAACTTCTTGAAAACTGGTCAAGATGAGGTTGATAATGCATTAGATCCAGATCAGGCATATAGCTCAGTTGGACAAGGATTTTTCTATCCTTTCTTCTTAGCTTCATCAGCGCCTCCGACGCCAGCAGAAACATTCCCTTATTACTTAACACCTGCTTGGAATCAGCAAGGATTTGTTAGAAACAATAATGGATTGTATAATCTAAACAATGTGGATATCGTATTCACTAATGATAAGTCTAAGTGGAGTAGATGTGTTGTTGTTGAGACTAATAATCAGTTCTTCTTCAATAATGGTTACAGACCAGTTGGAAATGCAACGACTGATAATTATGATTTAAGACAATCATCATCAGTAGATCAAAATGGAAACGAAGATGGTGACGGTGTAGGTATGGGTTGGTTCCCTGGTTATGCTGTTGATGTAGAAACTGGTAAAAGATTAAATATATTCTTTGGTGAAAATTCATATTATAATGAAGCGTTTGAAAACGAAGCACCAGAATTATATGATGGATTAGGTATTGGAGCGGATATGTTATTCAATCCAAATGATGAGCTTTTTGCTATTGATACAATACAAGGCTTTGCAACACCTAGAACAGTTTATGCAGGTGCGCATCATTTCATTTTTGTTACTTCTCAAGAGTACGATGAATGTCAAGCGATTAGAGAAAAGATTACGGAGTCAACATCTCCTGCTAACTTAATTGGTAAGAGAGAAACATTCTTAAATGTTACTTGGTGTTCAATGGCTTTAATCAATGATGAAGTAATGTTAAGTTATGAGGATGGATATATACCTAACGATCTAGCTATTAAGTTGAGAGTAGATAATCCATATAACCTTGAAGAAGAGTTTAGCTTTATTCCGAATCAGTGTAATCCTATTGGCGATTTCCCTAGCTATGAGTTTACTATTGAAGGTAGAGAAAAGAGAGCACTTGTTCAGGATGAGTATGAAGGTGCATTGGCTAATGTAAATGTTGTACCGAATCCTTATTACGGGTTCTCAGCATACGAAACTAGCCAGTTTACGACGACAGTGAAGATTACAAACCTTCCTGCTAGAGCAGATATTAATATCTATACTCTTGATGGTAAGTTTGTCAAGCAATTTAGACGAGATGAAGTTGATCCAGTTAAAGATGGTGCAAATCCAGGTATTACTAGAGGTCAGGGTATTCCTGATGTAGAGTGGGATTTGAAAAACTTTAACGGTATTCCTATCGCGTCTGGTGTTTACTTGATTCATGTTGTTGCTCCAGACCTAGGTGAAGAAAGAACCTTAAAGTGGTTTGGTGTTAACAGAAAATTCGATGCATCAGGATTATAATAAAGAATAATGAGGAGGCAGGTCTTTCCTGCCTCATTCATACATAAATGAATTAGACCTATGAAAAATACTTTACTTACTATACTAGCTGCAGGACTATTCCTTTTAATAGGAACTAGCAGCTTCGCTGGTAATCCCGACAGACAAGGTGAAGCCGGTGCTGGTGAACTATTGTTCAACCCTTGGGCAAGAAGTGCAGGTGTTCATACTTTGAATACAGCATCCATTGTAGGGGTAGAAGCAATGAGACTTAATGTAGCAGGAATGGGAAGAATCAGTGATAAAGAGATCCTTATCGGTAATACCAGACTATATGAAGGATCAACACTGCAATTAAACGCATTAGGATTTGTTACTAAAACAGGAGAAAGCGGTGCTTTGGGTATTTCTTTAACTTCAGTTGACTTTGGTGATATTCCAATTACAACAGAAGATCAGCCAGGAGGAACTAATGCTACTTTCTCACCTAGTTTCTTTAACCTTGGTATTGGTTATGCATATACTTACGATAATAAAATATCAGTAGGTATATTATTCAGAGTCATTTCTGAAGCATTACCTACTATCAGTGCCTTTGGAATGGCTATCGATGCTGGCGTACAATATGTATCTGGTGAGAAAGACAATTTTAAGTTAGGTATCTCATTGAGAAATATTGGATCTCCAATGAAATTTGCTGGTCAAGGACTTGGTTATCAAGTAGAGTCTCCAAATGGTGATTATCAAATAACAGTAGATCAAAGAGCAGAAGAATACGAATTACCTTCTATGTTGAATATTGGTATTTCTTATGATTTCTATTTCTTGGATGATATCTTCTTAAGAGGTATTGGAAACTTTACATCTAATGCTTTTTCAAGAGACCAAATTGGTGTTGGAGCAGAATTGTATTTATTTGACAAGTTTGCAGTGAGAGGTGGATATAGATACGAGCTTGATGCTGGTTCTATTGAGCAGGATAACATCTACAGTGGAGTAAGTGCAGGTGCTTCAATCGATGTGCCTATTAACAAGGCGGGAAGTTCTAAATTTGGAGTGGATTATGCTTACAGAGCTACTAATCCATTTAGAGGAACTCATAACGTTGCAGTTAGGCTTACCTTCTAAGAACGAAAAAATTTTATAATTTTAAGATATTGGAACGTTTCTATTAATAGGAGCGTTCCTCTTTTTGATTATAATAGAATATAAATTATGTCTGGATTTAACTATATGACACAGGAAGGCTATGATAAAATCATGGCTGAACTAGATGAGCTGAAAACAGTAGGCAGAGCAGAGGCGGCAAAAGCTATTGCAGAAGCTAGAGAAAAAGGTGATCTTTCTGAAAACGCTGAATATGATGCAGCAAAAGATGCTCAAGGCATGCTGGAAATGAAGATCAACCAATTAGAAAAAGTTGTTGCAAATGCTCGAGTTATAGATTCTAGCCAGATAGATATCTCTAAGGTTACTGTTCTATCAAAGGTGACAGTAAAAAACCTTAAGATGAATAAAGAGTTTACTTATCAATTGGTATCCGAATCGGAAGCAGATATAAAAGCTAAAAAACTCTCAGTAACCTCTCCTATTGGCAAAGGTCTTTTAGGTAAAGAAATAGGAGATACAGCAGAGATCCAAACACCTGCAGGTATGATGAGTTTTGAAATCTTAAACATTACCATTTAATGTCTAGTGTTTTTTCCAAGATTATAAAAGGAGAAATTCCTTGCTATAAAATTGCAGAGGACGATAAATACTTTGCATTCTTGGATATCAGTCCGGTGACTTATGGCCATAGCTTAGTTGTTACTAAGGTGGAGGAGGATTATATTTTTGATTTAGATGATGATCAACTCTCTGGCTATTTACCTTTTTGTAAGAAAGTTTCAAAAGCAATTAAGGCAGCTGTTGATTGTGATAGAGTAGGCCTTGCAGTAGTTGGCTTTGAAATTCCTCACTCTCATATACATTTAATACCTATTAATGGTATGCGAGACTTTAGTTTTTCAAATCCAAAGTTGGATATGAAGAATGAAGCCTTTATTGAGCTTGCAGAAAAAATAAAAGCTCAGCTTAAATAACCCTCTTTGGATTGTTCTTTATAAAGCTAGACCAATTATTTCCTGATTTACTTTTGATGTTTATGCCAAATTTTTTTTGATGAAAGTGAGTGACAGCTGCACCTAAGGCATCCGTAGCATCCAGCAGTTTACTATCCCATTTATAGTTTAACATAGACCTCAGCATAGCAGCAACTTGTTCTTTTGATGAGTTACCATTGCCGGTAATGGATTGCTTAATGGATTTAGGACTGTATTCAGTAATGTTTAAACCCATAGTCATCCCTGCTGCCATAGCGACACCTTGTGCACGACCTAGTTTAAGCATTGATTGAACGTTTTTTCCGTAAAACGGAGATTCAACTGCAAGTTCTGCTGGCAGATAGGTCTCTATGATTTCCTGCAGTTGTAAAAATATTTCTTTTAACTTCTCTTGGTGATTTTCATATTTAGTCAAATGAATTTCTCCTATGTCTAAAACAGAAATATTTTGCTTTTGTATTTCTATTACTGCATAACCTAGTACTTGAGTACCAGGATCAACACCCAATATCTTATAATGATCTTTTGTCATATATTACAAATCTAAGTCAATTATCTAAGTTGCTCTAAAAAATAAACACATCTTCGTTAAGCGATGAAATTATTCTTCTTTCTTAAGAAATATATTTTTGATAATCGATTTATCAAAATATGCATCTTCCTTCTCTTCGTAACGGTAATTTATTTGCAGTTAACGAGTAAATCAGACTGGGATAACATAAAGGAAAGTTTCTATTCATCTCTAACTCACATCAACTTTTTCTGGCTTTTATTATTCCTATTGTTAGTGCCTGTCAACTGGACTATCGAAGCTATTAAATGGAAACGGGTTATTAATACTCAGTTTAAAGTAGGAACTACTGATTCGTTCAAAGCAATTGTAGCGGGTCTTAGTCTAGCTATCGTTACACCAAATAGGATAGGTGATTATGCAGGGCGTCTAATAGTTATTCCGGCTAAATACAATTGGCTAAGTACAGTCGCGACTTTTGTGAGTAGTATAAGTCAAAATATAGTAACCATCATTTTTGGAATAATCGGTTTTTATTTTTTGTACAATAAGCTGCCAGGTATTGTGGAATTTGATTTAAATCCGATTTTCTTTCTAGTGATGCTCACTTTGGTATTTGGTGTTTATTTATGTCTAAACATAGATTTTTTAGCCAGGTTTAGCGGTCATTTAGGACTAAAGAAATGTGTGCAAAGATTTAGAACTCCCTTAATTTTGTTAAGAGATCTTCCTCGCAACAGGATATTAGAAGTGTTGTGTTATTCTATATTAAGGTTTTGTATCTACTCTATACAGTATTATTTAATGCTTAGGTTTTTCCAGATTGAGCTATCCTTTTTATTGTCTATTTGCTCTATTTGGTCCATCTTTTTAATCCAATCAGGTGTGCCATTACCACCATTCTTAAGTGTGTTGGCCAGAGGGGAGATTGCCTTAGTTATATGGGGATTATTTGATATTAATGAACTAACTATATTAGCTGTTACGTTTAGTATTTGGTTGATTAATCTTGCAGTTCCAGCTATGCTTGGATTAATATTGATTATGAACTCAAATATTTTATCGTCTTTAGGATATGAGAAGATATAGATACATACTCTTTTTATTACTTGTTTGTGGCATCTTAGGTTTAAGTAGTTTTTCTACAAAAGAACGTGCGGAGCATTATTTCGAAAATATATGTGATTTAGATAATCAGTGCTTCATTTCGGGTGAGCAATTGGTGTATAAGATATTTTATAACTGGAAATTTATTTGGGTTCCTGCCGGTCAGGTACATTTTAATATTGTAGAAACTGATTCTAGTTATTTGGTTGATGTAGTCGGCAAAACCTTCTCTTCTTATGATAGTTTCTTTAAAGTTAGAGATAGGTACAGAACAATCATAGATAAAGAAACGCTGTTACCTAAATCCTTCTTAAGAGATATCTCACAGGGTAATTATGTTAGATATGACAGTATGATTATTGATCAATCTAATTATGAAATAAGAGAATACTATGGTAAATCTAAAGAGACAGCTAAATTGAATACTTATCAGCTATCCAATTGTACGCAAGATTTACTTTCTATATTATATCATTTAAGGAATAGGGATATCTCTACTATAGAAAAAGGTTCTAAAATGCCAGTAAGCTTTTTCTTTTCTAAGAAGCATTATGAGCTGGATGTGAATATTGTTGATCGTAAGAAAAAGAAAATAAAGGGCTTAGGGAAATATAATGTCATACATGCAAGACCTGAATTGATCACAGGCTCCGTATTTGATGAAGATTCTTATATGGATATATATGTTAGTGATGATGAAAACAAAGTCCCTTTGATGGTTGAGTCTCCTTTGAGGATAGGCACGGCAAAGGCGGTTCTGCTGAACCATAAAAATTTAAAATACGAACTTGAATCATTAGATTAAAATGATGAAGCTAAGCAAGTATATAATCATCTTTTTGCTTTTTCTATTAGCAATTGCAGGGGCTTGGTATATGGGCTTTAAGACCAGTATGCCTCAAGCACATGTGCAAGAAGATCATAGTGCCATATTAAATCAGGTGCAAGATGTTTTTAAGTTTATTGCTGTGGAAGGACAGGTCTCAGAAATTTATTCTTATAAAGATTACTATTATTACGATTTAAGTCCATTCAGGAAAAAAGCATTGATAAAGGTTAACGCAAAAGTCTCTATTGGCTATGATTTTGAGAAATTGAATATTCAGATTGATGAATCCACCAAACAACTAATCATAAAAGACCTTAGCAGTCCAGAAATCTTAAGCCTTGATCACAATCTTGAATATTATGATGTAGATGAAGGCACTTTTAATAATTTCTCACCTGAAGATTTGACAAAACTCAATGAATCAAGTAAGAATTATATCTCCAAAGTAGCTATGGATAGTGATTTGTATAAGCGTGCAGAAAAACAACAAGAGGAGTTATTTGGCATGCTACAATTTATTCTTGAACCTGCGGGTTGGCAGCTAGTCATTGAAAATAAAGAGGATTCTTTCTTGAATTAAATCCTATGTTAGTAGGCTGATTGTATAACGCTCAGTAAATCAGATATTTATGTTAAATATATTGAGCTTTCCTTAACAAAGTTTAAGTTTATATTAAGTCGGATAGAATTGCTGTTTTTAGTCTAAAAAATCTATTTTTAGTAACACTAAAAAGTAGCAATATGAATACTAAGGCCTTTGACGACCAGCCACAGCTGTTCGGCCACCCGGTCGGACTTTATGTTTTATTTTTCACAGAATTATGGGAGCGATTTTCTTACTACGGGATGAGAGCCATTTTGGTACTCTACATCACTAGTAAAGTGATGGATGAAAACCCTGGACTTGGTTGGGACGATGGAAGTGCCCTAGCACTATATGGATGGTATACTATGTTAGTATATGTAGCATCTATTCCTGGTGGAATTATTGCGGATAAGATTACAGGTCAGAAAAAAGCAGTGTTCATAGGTGGTGTTCTCTTATGTTTAGGACATGGCATACTTGCAGTCGAAGCCATGTGGGCTTTTTATGCAGGTTTAGGACTAATTATAGCTGGTGTAGGTATGCTTAAACCCAATATCTCTACAATGGTTGGAGGACTTTATGCAGAAGGCGATGAGAGAAGAGATAAAGGGTTTACAATCTTTTATATCGGTATTAACGTAGGTGCTTTTTTATCTGCCTTAATCGTAGGTTACGTAGGTGAGAACATAGGTTGGCACTATGGTTTTGGATTAGCAGGTATTGGAATGTTACTAGGTCAATTAGTTTATATGTGGGGTCAAAAGTATCTTACTGGAATAGGAGAATTAGTAGAGGTAGGAGAAGACGAGACTCAACCAAATTTAGTAATGGATATTTTCAAGTCTGCGAATTCATTGATTCTTTTCGGACTAGGTATTGCATTAGCAGTATATATGTTTGTCACTGGTAGTTGGGATTATGGATTATTGTGGGTGGCATTAGCATTTGCTTTAGGTGTAGCTGCAGTTATTTATAATGATGGTACTAGAGTTGAAAAGGATAGAGCTATAGTAATGTATGTCTCCTTTTTACTAATAATTGTTTTCTGGGGAGCATTCGAGCAAGCAGGAGGATTGATGAATTTATATGCTGAAGAAAAAACCAATAGAATGTTGGGCTCATTTGAAGTACCTGCTTCATGGTTCCAGTCGGTTAATGCATTTTTCATTATTACTTTAGGTACAGCTGTTGCTGGATTCTGGTATAACTGGAAATTAAAGGGCAAGGAAGCCTCGTCAATATTTAAAATGGCCTTAGGTGTTATTATTATGGGATGGGGTTTTATGTTCATGAGATTTGCATCTCAGGAATTTGAAGCCACCGGTTCCTCAGCCATGTATTGGTTAGTACTTGCATATTTATTTCATACTATTGGTGAGTTATGTGCTTCGCCTGTCGCTTTATCGTTTATTACGAAGTTAGCTCCTATTAAGTATGCTTCATTCTTTATGGGTGCTTATTTTGCAGCTTCAGGACTTGGAAATAAAGTTGCAGGAGTGATAGGAGAGGGCGCTCAAGAGGCTGGAGAGTTGGCCATATTTACAGGACTTGTTGTTTTCTGTACAATTGTAGGCGCTCTTGTATTATTAATGCTTAAACCTCTTAAGCGTTTAACTCATGGAGCAGAAGATTTGCAAGTAGAGTCATCGCACTAGACTAAAACACATACAATAAATAAAACATTATGAGTGATCATTTTAAAGGCACGGTACTAAACCACCCTGCCGGTCTATTTACCCTCTTCTTTACAGAAATGTGGGAACGGTTCTCTTATTATGGAATGAGAGCCATATTGGTATTATTCCTAACCCGTAGTCTTATGGAAGGTGGTTGGGCCTGGGAAAGAAGTGAAGCCCTTTATCTATATGCGCTTTACACAGGTTTTGTGTATTTCACACCTTTATTTGGTGGGATGCTGGCCGATAAAATCTTAGGTTACAGAAAAGCAATTATAATAGGCGCGTTTACAATGGCAGCTGGTCACATGTTTATGGCTTTTGAAACGCCTATGTTTTTCTATCTCGGTTTGACTGCATTAATCATAGGTAATGGCTTATTTAAGCCAAACATCTCATCTATTGTGGGTCAACTCTATGATGATGAGGATAAAAAAGATGCTGCATATACCATCTTTTATATGGGTATTAATGCAGGTGCTTTTCTGGGTATTTTACTATGTGGTTATATAGGTGAGAAGATAGGTTGGTCTTATGGGTTTGGATTAGCTATGATATTTATGATAGCTGGTGCAGTTCAATTTTGGATGTCTGGTAGGATATTCGGATCAATAGGATTAGCACCTACAGATGATGGTGTGGCAGATACAGGAGTAGCTGATAGTATTGATACTTCGGTTGACTCACAAGTTGGAAAAAGAATGGGTATAGCTACAGGACTTTTTATTGGTGTAGCATTATTGATTCATTTATTGTACAGATTTTTCTTACCGGACTTATTAAGTTATGATACCGTTTTATCTGCAACATCTACTGTAATCATGCCACCACTTCTATTAGGGTCATTTGTATCAATCATTTATTTCTTGATGTCAGACCCATCACTGTTAAAGCAGGAGTTTGATAGAATGTGGGCGATCGTGATCTTTACATTTGCCATCATATTCTTCTGGTGGGCATTTGAGCAGGCTGGTGGTTCTATGTCAATATTTGCGGCAGACTATACTGATAGAACACTTGAAGGAGGGCAAGCAGCGACCTTTAATTTATTCAATACATTATTGACTGTTATTCCTATGATCGTTTTGACATGGGTCCTTCTTAAATTAAATTCTGTTTCTTCACATCTAACTGGAATGGCCAACAAGGTCTTACTAGCCAGTTTTGCTTTTGTTTGGATCATTGTATTCTTTATGCTAGCATTTGAGTGGGGATTCTTTTTAGATTTTGCAGAATCAATTGGTGTTAATATAGATCCAAATAAGACTGAAGTTCAAGCTTCTTGGTTTGCGATCCTTAATTCATTTTTCATTATCACTTTTGCACCATTATTCTCAAAGTTCTGGGATTTAAAAATAATCACTTCAGGACCTGTAAAGTTTGCAATCGGATTAGCATTACTAGCTTTAGGATTTGGATTCTTAGCGTGGGGAAGTGCTTCTATTCCTCAAGGTGCTAAAGCAGCCTCTGTGAGTATGGTTTGGTTAATTTTAGCATACCTATTCCACACTTTAGGTGAGTTATGTATTTCACCTGTAGGTTTATCCTATGTTAGTAAATTGGCTCCGGTAAGGTTGATTGGAGTTATGTTTGGTGTATTTTTTATGGCCAACTTTATTGCCAATTTTGCTGGTGGTCTAACAGGTAGTTTTATTGATACCATAGTAGAAAATAATAGTATGTCTGCATTCTTCTTAATCTTTACAATTGTGCCTTTAGCTATGGCAGGGGTATTATTGTTATTGAAAGGGTTTATGAAGAAAATCATGCATGGCATTGATTAAGATAAATCATACATAAATTAAAAAGACCTGATAGAATTATACTCTGTCAGGTCTTTTTAGTTTGAATCAGTTGACTTTATCTTACTACACCATCTACAACTATTCTTTCTTCACGATTGGCAAGCTCCCAAGTCGTATGAAAGATTAGTCTTCCAATTTTTTCTACTTTATCAAAGAGTATTTTGTCTACTGTATCAGATGTTCTATGATAGTCTTTATGCACACCAGAAAAGAAGAAAATAGCGGGGATACCTTTCTTTGCAAAATTATAGTGGTCTGACCTGTAGTAAAATTTATTAGGATCAGTTTCTGAATTATAAGTGTAGTTTAATTCTATTTGAGCAAATTTCTTGTTTGCTTCTTCATTAATAAAATGTAGATCAGTGCTTAATCTATCAGAGCCTATAACATAGATGTAATTTGGATTGTTTTCATGATGTTTATCAACTCTACCTATCATATCAACATTAACATTGGCAACAGTAGAAGCTATAGGGAAAACAGGATTTTCTGAGTAATAGTCAGACCCTAGAAGACCTTTTTCTTCTCCGGTAACTAAAAGACACAGAACAGACCTTCTGGGGCCATAGCCATTTTCTTTAGCATACTGTAAGGCTTGTGCTATATTCAAAACTGTACTGGTACCAGAACCATTATCATCCGCACCATTATATATCTCGTCTCCTCGTTTACCTAAGTGATCATAGTGAGCTGAAATAACAACGACTTCATCTTTTTTATCTGTCCCCTCGATGTAACCCAATACATTTTCACCTTCAATAACACTTGCTGACTTATCCATTCTTATGGCAAAGTTTCTACCGAATGAAAAAGATTTTGATTTTCCAGACTCTTTAGTTTTATCTCTTGACTTAAGCACTTTCTTTTTATTGTCACCCCAAATTTCTGCTGCTGTTTGTGGAGAAACATAAATATGATTTACTAAGCCTTCATCTATATTCATTTTGTTACCTAATAAGACCTTCGATCCTACTAAGAAGCGCCTGTTTTCCATTAGCATTTGTTTCATATCGTTCTCGATAATGATGAGTAGCTTAGCGCCCTTTGATTTTGCTAATCGAACTTTTCTTTCTGCATCTTCTGTCCAATTAGACAATGAACGATTCCCAGTAATCCAGCTTATAGAATCTTTGTCAACCGGCTCACCTTCAAAAACCATAACTATCTTGTCTTCTACATTGAGTCCTTTATAGTC
>Ga0213858_10000325_pt1 | contig 23147 bp, 20 predicted proteins | sample PICome_FD_160122 | JGI IMG/M metagenome (GOLD analysis project Ga0213858, IMG submission 160122) | Coastal seawater microbial communities near Pivers Island, North Carolina, United States - PICO245 | ecosystem: Environmental > Aquatic > Marine > Coastal | place: USA: North Carolina | collected... | reverse complement strand
TTTTTTTTGGCCCATGGGAGAAAGAGATATCAGGGGGCCGGTATGACATGTGCCAAGTGAACAGAGAGACAGTAAGGGGAAGTGAAAGAGACTTAAGGGGGGAAGTGAAAAAAAGCACTTGTCATACCGGCCCCTTGCCGTCTCCCGAGGCCAAAAAAAAAAGTTTTTTCAGAAAAAAGTCTCTTCAGAATTTTTTTTCTCCGCTGATTTCTTCGCCTGCTCACAATCGAAACCCATCAAACGACTGTCGTTTATTTTTACATTTTTATTTTTCACAATTATTTGGCGAAAAGTAGTCGTTAGAAAAATGCCCTACGGACTAAGATCAAAAAACCATACAGTAGAGTGCTGTGGCCTAAAAGTACACACTAGTGCAGATGACAATCACTCAGTATACATTTGCTCAGTCTCAGGCATTGCAGCAGAGGACTGCAAAATTATGCAAGAGCAAATGCGAAGAGAAGAAGAAGAAGCAGCCAAAGAAGGCAAAGAAGAAGAGAGCCAAGACTCCCTCTCGCGCGACGGTAATGAAACCGACGGTAGCTACAGCCCAAGCCACTCCGGTAATGATACCGTCCACTCCGTCCACTCCAGTCCAAGCATTGCCGGTAATAATACCGGAGCATCCGACAACGGTAACATTACCGAAGACAGACCTCCAGAAGACGGAACCCCGGCCGACCTGGGATTTCAGACTCAACCTCAACATCCCGTCACTCCGGGACCTTTTCCCGACATTGCCCACGATACATCTACCGTCGGTACATTTGCCCACACTCCGATTCGAGATGAGCCTGAACATGGGCCAGAATTCCCAGCCACGGACCCCAGCCATTTCCCAGCAGAGGATGACGGTGGGCTAACCCCAGCAATTCGCAGACTTAACTTCGGAAGTCCCAGTATTGAAGAAAGACTCCTGGGAATTACCAGAAGATTGGCAACCCTGGAAGCCGAGAATTTATCCCTGAAAAGAAAGATTCGCCGCCTGGAAGGTCCCGAGTTTACCGGGCTTGGTACTATTGATGATCCTATTGTTCTTTATGAATAAATACTTAACTGCAGTATATTACTTTACTTAAGTATTAACAAATACCTATAGCCTATATAATACTTGCTTTACGTAGTAATACCTAGACCCTATAATATACATTGCATATACATTGCATATACATTGCATATACATTGCATATACATTGCATACTATATGAATAGCACTATATTGGCTAATGTGTGGAATTAGTCCAGTGGTCTTGCCTGTAGTTCTTCTGCAGTGTCTTAACTTAACGATTACGTAAAGGGCCTCGGTTCAATTCCAGGAACAGGTCAGTTCCAATTTTTTTATTATTTTTTTTTTATCGAGGCGTGTAGGTGGAAGGATCCCCTCCTAGTCTTATTGCTCCCCCTTTACCGACAAAGCACCTTTTTCCCTTGCACTTCCAACCTTTACCTTCACTACCTATTACTCTCTTCTGTAGCTTTTCGTTGCCTCTGTATGTTCTGCATTCGCCCATTAACTTAGCACGTCGTGCGCATTCTTCTTTTCTCTTGTAGTCTTGCTCGCGCGTGCGCATGGCTCCCCCCACTAGAGGCAAGGAGGCAAGGTCCCTCCCGTGTTTGTGCAGAACCATTCTGTCTACACTCACAGCATTATGAATGTTTTCCATCATCGATCTTTTTATGTTGGGGGTTCCAAAAGTCCTTGGATTGTTAACTGATACATGGTGACTCTTAGTGGGAACCTGGAAGAAGTTAGCGTTATCGCTGTCGCCCCTATTACCAATTGCCGCTTGGATTGCTCGGGGACCAAGAGCGTGGTGCCTCAAATAGTACTGTCTCTCTAAGTCATACTGCTCCATCTTCGGAATCTCAGCAAACGCCATCGATGCCATGGGAGTCATTGTGGTTTTACCCGCCATTGTAGTGTCTCCACTCAAATGTCGGCTTATCGGTTGCTGAATATATGCCATCGTATATATACTATTAACATTTTTTCTTTGCTAAAACGTTCTTATAAAATCTTGCACGTCTTTCAGTTGTTACTGTGAACTTCTTCGGATGACTCAGAATATAATCAGCAAACTGGCATAGGTCTAAATTCTTGCTGTTCTGGGAATTATACCGTTTCAGTTGGTCAGAGAATTTTCCCCACTTAATATCGTCAAAGTCGATGTCTTCGTCATCACCTACACCAGCACCAATAACATCGATGTTCTGTGCCATTTTCTTAACTTTCTCTGATATCTGTCCCCCTGTAATTTTTGCGTGGTGCGCTTTTATGCGGTCAATAGCATCACCTATTCTTTTCTTTGCTGCCTTAATTTTGTCCTTTACGCTTCCTCCCTGCGATTCTGGGTCTTTCAAGTACTTTGTGGATTCTTTCAGTTTGCGCACAAATACATTATGAGGGTGTTCAGGGTCTTCTAATTCTGTCTTTCTGCGTAAGTGACTCAAGTACTTTGGGTCAGAATCTTCGATGTTTACTCTTTTAATATTATCTAGGTTGACTCTTTTGTAATGAATTTCTGGGTTCCGCGGTATACCCGGTTGGTCAAACAGTTCTAGGTTTCCTATGTCCCCTTCTGGTGCTGTAGCTGGTACTGGATCCTCTTTCTTCGGTCTTCCTCTTTTTGTCTGCTTAGCTCCGCTTTTTGCTTTCAGCATTGCCTGTAACTCTTTGAAAGGATCCTTCGTTCTTCCTGTTCCTTCCACGAGGTCTTCGTCGTATCCTGCACTAGCACCTTTCTCTGATAGTTTTTTGGCTCTAGCACAGGCCCACTGTTCTTTCGGCATCTTTGGTCCAGGTTTGCCTTTCTCACCTTTTGTATTACGAACAGACGAAGGGTTCGTTTTCCATGCTCCAATGCCTCTGTCATAAGATTCCTCCAAACCATCGAAACTTACTTTCTTAGTAGATAATCCTTCTAAGCATTGTTTCCTCGATGACTTTTCTTCTAAAGCACCTCCTTTCACTTTAAAGTGTTTCTTCAGTGTTGCAGCAAGTTCGTCTTTCTTCATTGTTGAGAATCCCCTCACTCCTGGATGGCCTTTTTTCGATTTTGCTAAATCCCTTAAAGTTTGTAAAGATTGTTCCTCAAATTTCATTATATAAAAGAAGAATAGAAAAAAATCACCACAACAACTTATCAGCGTAATATGAATTCGATCCTACTTTATGACGTGTCTTTTCATGCCGTGATTTGTATGCTTTCCGTCTTCTATCTGCTTCTTCTTTACCTGCTGTCTTGAGGAGAGTTGCGTAGTCTGTGTAGTCCTTATGTCCCACTGACGCTATCTTTTTTCCGCCCTTGTGAACATCGATCTTTTTGTTTTTTTCAGTGGACGGTTTTACAGTTACGCCCAACTTTTTTGCTTGTTCCCTAGTGTGTTTTCTTATCGCATATCCAGCTCCTCGCACCAACTTTGCATATCCTGTTCCTTCTGTTTCTTCTGGATACTTTTGATCCCACATCGCTTGCGGCATATAATCCTCTCCGTCCCATACCACATTTCCGTCGTCTGCGTGTCTGTATACTCTTCCAACGACCCGATGACCAGGAGGAACTGTATGAATACTCTGTATTTCGTTAGGGTCGACATCTTCTTCTTCATCATCTTCTTCTTCTTCTTCAGTTTCGTATTCTCTTTCTCTCTTAGGTGTCTTTCTTTCGTAAATAGGGGGCTTGAAAGGCCGTCTTCTGTCCCTCATTTTCCACGTTTCTTTCGTTGAAAAGTTAAAGATATCCTCTTCCCCTTCTAGTGCCTCCTTCGCGTTGTTGTCTAAGTCATCATCTTCCCACTCGTGGTACCTTATATTCCTATCACCAGCTTTCGTTCCTTTCTGAAAGCCTTCCGGTTTAAGGTCATACGTTGAGTTTGAATATTTTCTATGAGATTTCTCGAAGAGGTCTGGGTTTCCGTCGTAAAAAGAGTTATTTGCGGAAAACAAACTAGCTACAGGGTCTTCATCGTCCTCGTTTATGTCGTCACCGAAGCAGTCACGATCAAGGAGGCTATCTACTATGACTTTGAACAAACGTGTACCCGCTCCAGCGTAGTTATTGAACGAATCCGCACAGAGATATTTTATTGAGAACTTATGCTTTTGGAACTTGTAATTTTCTCCGTAAGCTATAGATTCAATCCCTGCTTTTGCTATTACTTTCGGGGCTTGTCTTTTGTAGTTACCGTAGTAATCGTGACAGTTTGTCTTGACTTTGTTGTCCACTAAGTAGATCTGCATGGGAGAAAACATGACTTTGTACATGCATTCCTCCTTTTTCTTTCCTCCTTCTTGAACACCGTATATTGGTTCACTGTCAAGGCATTGTGCTAGTTGCGATCCATCTGCGGTATTAATATCAAAGTAAACTGTATTCACACCTTTCATTTCCTCCATGCATTTTGTAAACGCTTTCCTCACGTAAAATTGTAAATCGTTCGTGTACGTGTAGTAAACACTAAAGTCGACATTCATTTCTATACTGTCTCTTCAGATTTTTTAACTTGGTGTAGTACAAATGATGCTGATTTTGCTAACGTTGTGTATATGTCTTGTTGGTCTATTTGCACTATGCTATCGTCAGTATATGTGGCCGGATTGTGAGTAGACGGTAGTCGAGCGAGTAAATCGTGCTTTAACTTGCCATTCAATGGGGAAGCTTCTTTCAGTTTCACGTAGTCGTTATATTTCTTGACTAAATAATCTGCTCCTTTATCTGGCCTCTCATCTCTAGACAACCGCAATGTCTTGAATATGTCCACTCCTAAGTTGTAGAAGTCTTTTGACATTTTATTTTCCAAATCCATGGAGGCGTGTATATTTAGGTAAAGTTCTATCGCACTCAATATCGATATTAAGCAACCTAGAATGAGAATGCCTGTTTCTGACTGCTTCTCAGAAGCACCGAAAGGTCGCGATGCAAGGGAGCTTGACACTATGCCCATCGTAATAGTAGGAATCCTAAACCACTTATGCCAAGTAGATAAGTCATGGTATTTTCTTCTGTGCGCTTCAGCTAGAGCTATTGAGTTTTGTCGTATCCTCTCCAATAAGTCTTCTGTCTCTAGCGTCCAGCTATTGTCCATTTGTTTATATCTTATACAAACAAATTATCCTGTTCCGTGGAATGTTTTGTTCCCGGTCTGTTGCGCAACATTGTTCCTGGCAACCAAGCTCGACGATGAGCTAAGCTGCTTTCCCATTACAACCTGTCGCAAAACAAATCCATTACTGTTGAAAGGCGCAGGTTTAACATTTTGTGGTCTCCCTGCTGCACTTACTCTTTGCTTTCCTGGTGGTGTATTTATGAATACCATTGGTATAATTTATCAAGATAAAATATTTAGTCTAAATATAGAATGGACGGAGACTTGTATAATCGGCTCATGAGAGAAATAGAACTAGAGGAAAGTGGAGCTGGAAAGAAGGCCACGAAAAAGAAAGAACCGGCCTCGAAAGCTGTAGTGAGAAATATGTACGAAAAGATTCCTAAGAAGATGCTTGACGAGGCAGTTAATCCTCACTTCAATTCACACAAACTGAAGATACCTTTCCGTATGTGCGTCGTTGCGCCGTCTGGATCTGGTAAGACAAACTTCATAATTAACCTCCTTGCCATGTTCAGTTCTGCACCTGGTACTTTCCACACCATCTGCGTGGTGACCAGAAACAAAAACGAACCTCTTTACAACTGGTTGCAATCACTACACGACGATATTAAAATCGTAGAAGGTCTAGAGAATACGCCCGTTCTCGACAAAATGGACAAGGATTTGAATCACATCGTGTGCTTCGATGACTTGGTATTGGCAAAGAACCAGGATAGAATATGCAACTACTACATACGTTGCCGTAAGCTTAATTGCTCTGTAGCATATCTTAGTCAAAGCTACTTTGGTATTCCTAAGATCGTTAGGCAGAATTGCAGTTACTTAGTTCTGCTTAAGTTAGGAGGAAGTAACAGAGAAGTAAACATGATACTAAGTGAAGCAGGATTAGGGGTAACAAAAGAAGGTTTGCTTAAGCTTTATGACGAAGCAATTACCAATGCACCTAAGTTCTCTATTCTACTAGTAGACTTTGAAGCAGGTCCGGAAGAAAGGTTCAGAAAGGGTTTTACTGATATACTGACTCCACCGTCGGATTAGGTATGCCAGATTGTATCAACCCCGGAGATTCCTTCTTGATTGCCACGAACAGTTCTAAATTAGTCATATTCGCAGCTGCTTTTTCTCCTTCTGTGTAGTTAATCTTGTTCTGATCGCACCACAACTGGACAAGCTTTTCTCTTTCGGTGAATGCGTTGTTTGCACTCTTTCCACCTTCTGCTACTGAACGCATCTTGGCCATTATTGTGCTGTCTGCTTCATCCCACGTTTCTCCTTTGTCTTTTAGTACGTACTTGAATCGCCAGCACTGGTCCTCAGGCTTGTAAGCAAGATACACTCTGTTGTGCCTCTCCATGACGAATGACTGGTCGTCGCTAGCTCCTGAGTTTCTTTTTCTCTTCTTACGAGGTATAATTCCTTCTGCCATTATTGCATCGTTTACGTTTTCGTCTTCATCCGTAACGTCGCTCATAACATCACTGTCGAAATGTCGAGGTGTCTTCTGAGACCACTGAATGTTCCCTATGTTAAGAACGTCGTCGTCTTCTTTGCTGTGTAACATCATATATTCGTGAGCTAACTTTATATGATGTTTCATTCTGTCCAAACAGTCAGTAGGCAGTGTGCCATAAGGTTCCACAGGATCAGTTTGAGTGGATTGGTCGCATGACGACCTTCTTTGCAAAGCGTCCTGTAAAGTGAGAATTGCGTTTTGTACGAGCTCCATGGTTTCGATAATGAACGTTGTTCCAAATCAGCGAACGACTGTCGTTCTACTTTTTTTTACCCCTACCAGTCTCTCTTGTTTTTCACTCCGGTTTCACTCCGGAAGGCCCCTGTCTCTCTTTATACGAAAAAAGGACAAAAATAGAACGACGTTCTTCTCGTCTGAAATCGACGATGTCTCACAATCTAAACCATGACGAGATGTTGGCTCTCATTCTTATATCCGGGATCGTTATTGGCCTTGTGGCTTGTATCTACTTCATTGTGCTCATCGAGCGAGAAAGAAGAAGATATGCAGACCCATGGCAACGTATTCGAAGAACAAGAAGTGACAAGGGCGTTCGAAGGGGACCTAATATTCGTACAACAAGGATATGGCCAGAAGTATCTTAATGAGTACTGCCTCTATGAAGAAGCTGGTCTCACATTTTAGTGGCCAAGTGCTGCTAGTTCAATTAAGATGTCGTGTGCTTCGTTTTTTCTTATCTTTTTTGCCTTAACCATCTTAATAAGCATATTCTTAAAGTCTTTTACTATTTTTGGGTTGTCGTTTCCTGCTCCAATTTGTCCTTTCAAAACTTCAAATTCGTGCATCTCCTTTTGCTCTTCTGTCTTCTTCTTTGTAGGCATGTCGCTTAAGTCTTCTAGTCCACTTGCAACACCTATGCCAGCTAAGTACTCTTTCTCTTCATCGTTCAAGGAGAGAACATCCTTTGGCTTTGGACGTTTACCCACTACGATTGATTTGAGCACGTTCGAAACATTACCACCAATCGCTTGTCTAGGTATCTTTCTTTGTTTGTTTCCTGAGGCTGTGTATAAAGAGAGGTGGCCGTCTTTGAAGTCCTTCAAGTCGATCTGGTATTTCCCAAAGGAGGCAAGTGGTTTTGCAAGACCGCTTCCTCTAATGGAACGCTGATACTTCATTTCTAGGTTTTGTGGTACACTGTTTCTGCCTATGAGGCCTCTGCCGCCGAACAAATTACCGAGCCTTATTGCGCCTCTAGCAAAGTTATCGGACACATCGTCTCCTGCAAGAGGGCCGAATGCAAACCCTTTGTCAGCGGCATCATCGTCTGCTGCGTTTCCGTTAGGATTATTAAAACTAGTTTGGTTGTTGTTTCTTCCGCTCTTCTTCTTGTCGTTATTCGATGCTTTTGCATTGACAGGATTAACAAGTGTATTCTGTGCAGGGAGTTGTTCCATCTGGTCCGACATTAAATCGTCAGGACCTTGTATAAGCGGGTTCTTGTAAGATGGAACAGAACCAGTTGCTTCTTTCATTATATCTGAAACTATTTGTCTAAAGTATTCTGGAGTAACTTTCTTTCCATCTCTCGACAAAGACCTTAACATTGTGTTGATAGAATCTGATGCTGTGTATATGAACTGCTGCTCTGCAAGGTTTAGAGGTTGAATAGCAGCGGTTGCGTTCTGAACAGTGCCTCTAAATTTGACAGCGTTCACTGCTTTCAAAGTGGCAAGAGGGATTCCAGCAGTAACTGTTGCAGATTCATTAATAGCGTCTGCGGCAGATTGACCTGACGCTAAGTAAGCCTCTACAGCTTGGAGATTGTAAGCCTCGTTAGCAATTTCCTTGCCCATGTTTGCAAGGTAGCCTTCTCGGTACTGTTCTCTAGTAAGGTGCGGTGTTAGTGCCTCTGACATAGTATATACGTTCCAGAGAAAATAAAGGTTGGTTAATAACACCTAATCGGTGATAAATTTCTTACCTTTTTTCACCTTGTTCCCCTTTACTGTAAATACACTGTATAAACAGTATAATTTATTATTATAATACTATAATAGTAATAGTGATATTTAAAGATAATATAAGTATGTATAGTCTATATATTGATAATATCATGTTGGATGTTGCAATTTAGGGGTCCAACATCATGACCCTTGCTATACAAAAAGAAGGAAAAGCTCAAATTTTTCCATTTTTCACTCGCACTGCCCCTTACTGTCTCTCGTACCGGAAAGGCCAAACCTCTTCCTGAAAAAGTGTCATTTTGGAAATCACCGCGTCCGCTGTATTTTTCCACTTCTCACAATCGAACCCATCAACTGTTAAACGAAAGTTTAGAAAATCTTTGACTATTTTATACAATGGACGGCCTTACTTTATTACCACCATCCGAGTCATCTTTTCTTACTCGCAACACTATTGTAGAGCGAGTAGACGCAAAAAAGCTTGATGCTCTCCTGGCCAGTGATTTCCTCCTTCTTGAGTGGACCAACAGAGCATGCTGGTTCGTTAACGAGTTACGTAGGGCATTCCAGAATGAAAAGAAGCAAATCTCTCTGTATGCCGCAGCATTTGATCCTAGAGCTGACGGAGTTGTCGTAGTGTATAACAACGCTAAGCACAAATATGGAAGAACCAGCGTCAAAGGAAGCCTTGGTTTCACAAACTTTCGCAGACCTGTACGCCACACAGTGGCAGACCATTACTATGACTTTGACTTAGTCAATTGCCAACCGGCTTGTTTGCTCTACTTACTAGAGAAGAACCAAGCCACAGTGCCAGGTGTACTCCGTGCCTACGTCAACGACAGAGACGGAATCATTTCAATGCACATGGAGGCATGGAGTATCAAACAAGAGGACAAGTGGCTAGTGAAGCAGCTCTTCATTCGCCTTTTCTTTATGGGTGGTTACGACAAGTACAGAGAGGATATGCGTGAGTACAACTACAACCTTCCAGTGCACCCGACAGGCTTCGTTACTTCTTTGCAGAGGGCTCTGTTGGATGTTGCTCAAGTACTTCGCCAGCAGAACCCGACCCTCTTCAAGATTGCTCAAAACAAGAGAAAAGAAGCCAACAATGGAGGAGGAGAAAACGGTTCACTGAAGACCTTCATGGCTCTGTATCTGCAAACAGTAGAAAGGAACATTGTTGAGTTCGTTATGGAGAGTGTTTGCGGAGGCACAGACTTGATGAGAAGAAAGGAGTACCCTGGGTTCTTGTATACCAGCTATGAGTATGACGGATTCAAACTGCTGAGAGAAAATGTGGATGCATGCCGAGGCGGCAAAGAGGAAGTCTGTAGGCTTCTTGAACTGATTACAATGGAGTCCGGTATGCCACTGAAGTGGAAAGTGAAGGAGATGGACGAAGGATACGATCTCTCTGAAGTAGATGTGCCAGATGCAAGCATGAAGGAATTGATTAGTGAGATGAAGGTATGCAGCGTTTCTCATAGGCAGTTTGCCGAAGTCGTAAAGACGCGATACTCGGATTCTAAGTATCTTTTTGAAGTACGATCAAAGCAGTGGTACACTTACGATACGAACAGGGATGCCTGGGAAGCATCAGACTTCTTTCTACTCAGGGACATGTCCAAAATAGTAGACTCTCTTTTCAACTACCCAGCGTTCATAAAAGAAGAAAAGTACAAAAACGCTTACGAGAGCTTTCTTGCAAAGAGCGGTAGCAGCAGCTGGATGTCTGGTGTACAGAAGATGTCCCAGACAGTTATGTACTGTGACAAGATAGACTTTGACGTGGAAACTGATATAATTAATTTCGACAATGGTGTCTACGAAATAGACACAGCGAATTTCAGAAAGAGAACAATGAAGGATTACGTCACCTTATCTACTGGGTACGATTACTGTGAGCCTTCAAAGGAAGATGAAAAGTACAAAGAGGAGGTCATGGAAGTACTGAAACAGATACATCCAACACCAGAGGACTTGGAGTTGAACTTGATGATAATGGCTTCCGGACTGTCAGGAAGGCAAATAGAGAAGTTCTTTGTTTTTAATGGGTGTGGAAGGAACGGAAAGTCCCTTCTGAACTCAGCTATGAAGATAATCCTTGGTGACTACTATGCTACTGCTAACACTTCCATTCTCACTGAGGATTTAAGGAAGAAGTGCTCAGGTGACGCTAACTCTGCCCTAGCAGCACTGGACAAGACTCGTTATGCTGTCTTCAGAGAGCCACCGAAGAATTTGCCCATACAGAACAGTACAGTGAAAGACATTACTGGTGGTGGCGAAATTGTGTCTAGACAGCTTTTTCAAAAGCAGAAGGCTCAGCGCCTGGATATGACAGTCGTTCTTGAGACAAACAGTAAGCCGCCGTTCGCGGAGCAGACAGGAGAGGCAGAATCTGAGAGAGTCATTGACTATCACTTCCAGTCCCACTTTACATCTGACGAGACAAAACTAGCCAAAGCTAGGGAGACAAACGCTCACGTTTACCCTTTACGCACAGAGCTGAAGGAGAAGAAATGGTGGGAACTGAGAAGAACGGCTTTCCTTCACATCCTACTGGAGTCCTTAAAAGTCCTCCACAAGGCGGACTATAACATTTCTATCTTTGTACCTGAGCACGTGAAGGTCAGATCAAAGAATTACTGTGAGTCCAGTGTTCTAGTGGTTCGTCTATTCCACGAACTCTTCTACGTTCCAGATGAAGGCACAGAGGAGCCATATTCAGGCTGGAATAGGGACATTACAATTGCGAACGCAGTACAGTACATCCGCTCTTCCGACAACTTCAGTTCTCTTCCTGGAGGCATTCGTTACAGCAGGGAAAACCAACCTACTGCAATGAAGCAGAATTTAGAGCTGCACGTAGAGGAGAGACTGGAGGTTCTCTATGAAAGCCACAAGCAAAAGTTCATTAGGGGATTTAGAAAGAAGTTTGAGCCCATTGGGGATTTAGAGAGTACTTCTGAGTTTGATATGCATTCTGAAAGTGATGTAACTGACGTTCTTTAAATCTTAAAAAAATATCTAGCTTGATTATATAGAATGAGAAACTACATAAGTCCATTCAATCCATCACAAACAGCTCCGTCATTGAATAGACTTCACACTATCATTGACATAGACAAAGGAAGAATACCAGACAACCCGAGACTACAAGGTGGAAGGGTACCAGAAGACGTTTATGCTTCTAACCCTTTCTACTTCGGAGCCTCAAACGTACGCAGATATAGAAATGTAGGAGGAGGAAGACTTTCGCACATTAAGAAAGCTATGAGGCTTGGTGCACAACCAGCTTCTCGTGGCAGAGGAAGATGCCCACGTACATGTGGATGCAATGGGGGTGGTATATTTGCGTAAATATTTTCTTTAAACTAAGTATAGGATGCACACTATTACATTGACTAGGCAAAACGTGACGGGAACGGACAATAACAGGTTTGTCTACAATATCCCTGGTTCTAAGTCATTAGAAGGAGCAGAGATTGCTTTAGTCGATTTGTACATGTATTACAGTTGGCAAAACATAAATGCGAATCCACTGAACAACAACATCTTAACTATTACTTGGCCCGCAATGGAAGAGTTTGGTAGTGGTGGAGCAAATACAACACCTCAAACACAAATTGATATTGTGATTCCAGATGGACTTTACGAAGTGTCTGACATTAATTCATATTTGCAGCAGTGGAGTATTGATAACAACTACTATGTCATAAACAATACGACGGGTGAGTACATTTACTTTATCCAAATGCAGGTTAACCCAACAAGGTATGCAATACAGTTCAACTCTTTCGCTATTCCAGACGGCGCAAACATAGGCACATGGGCATCAAGATATCCTGGGTATACCATGCCTACAGACGGCTTTGCGAACAGTATATACACGCCAATAGGAACTGGAGGAGGAGGAACTATCCTTGGAAATTACGAAGCTCCTGGATGGCGCTTTAAGGCCAACTTTAGCGATTGGGCAGGTTTTCCTGCTGACACGTATGCACCTGGTCCAGGACAGTCTGTTTTCAATACTGGAACTGAATCATTCCCTCGAGGAACTGCCTCTATCATTTCAACTCAAGCCCCTAACGTACAACCTAACAGTGTAATTTTCTTGAACTGTAATCTTATTTCAAACGCATACACAAACCCACAGACATTCTTGTACCCAATCCCGGCAAAAGTAGGCATAGGACAACTAATAACCATTGATGCACCAGAATATGCGTGGAATAAACTTATGCCAGGACAGGCGGCACAACTAATTCTTACCTTTACAGATATTACAGGTCAGCCGATTTACTTGCAGGATCCAAACACTGTAATTACTCTTATAATCAGGGACAACGAAGATAAGCACCCTAACGTGGGAAGCACAACAACCAGCGGAAAGCCCTCTAGTATGGAGATGCAGAGATGGAGCAACAACCCTTTGAATAATCAATCCGACACTCATCACCACAATCTTCATAGAAAGTTTGGTCCATAAAGTATTTAGAGAATCTATCATAAAGGTATAAAATGGACAGACTTAATGAAAGCAAAATAACACAATATATAACAGACGTAACGACAGAACAGAAGAAGCTATTTGACGACCTTCGAGAGGCCAAAACAATAGAGGAAGAAAAGCCAATAAAAGCGAAACTCAATGAGGTCAATGCAATGGTGCAGAAATTCTACAACTTTAGGACGATTTTAAGAAAAGAGAAAGAAAAGGAAGTTTAAAAAATATTGCGGCAATATATAAAATGCCACAATATTTGTACAGACCTATGGCTATGGGAGCATCGACGCTCATCCACAACGAAAGTAAGCTAAAATCAGGAAACACACAGCTTCACAATGGAAGCGGTTCGGGAATGCCGGTTTCAGAGAGGGTAGCAGAGAAGGTAGGAGATGCTTTAGGCTTAAGTGGAAGATTGCAAGACAAAATAGGGAAGCTGAAGTTGGATGACAAAGCAGCGAAGAAGAAAAAGCTGAAGGAAAACAAGCCGATTGTATTTTCCATTTAGTCGTTCAGAGGATTTTTTTTTCTGGATAGAGGATATAGATATGAGTGGAGGTTCCGGCGATTCTATGATCTTTGACATGTCCCAGATGACCGAGGGTTCACCCTCCGTGTTCGTCAAAAGAGACTGGTTAAACATTCAAGACCAACAAAACGGAAATTACGGGGGTAATCAGCTCGTAATTGACACATCTCAGTTGGCAAACAGCAACAAATACATGGCATACCGTGAGGCATATCTCTCTATTCCTCTCGTATTAGCAGCTTCTTGTCCTATTGAAGCATTAGGAGCATATGGTCCTTCCACCGCTGGTACAGCCGCTGCTAACACTGACTTCGTTACTGGTCTTGCTCCTGCAATGGGCAAGAAGTACATAGGTTGTGTAATATCTGGTACGAACGTACCCGCTGGCACAAAGGTGGTAGATGTATCTGATGACGGAACATCAATCAAACTTAGCGAACCTTTTACTGGTGGTGCTGGTGCTGCTCTTGCCATTGCAGGTGGTCCAGCTTCTGGTGGTGATGCTTTTATGAACGACTTGCAAGCAAGCGCTCTTGATGGAACTCCTGGAGGAGTTGCCCAGACATATGCAATTGGTTTGAAGAACTGGTTTGGTTCTCTTGTTCACTCAATGACTCTTGATTACGCGGGTACCACTATTATCCAACAAACACCATGGCAATCAATGTGGACAACCTTCGGCTTAATGACGACTCTCGGACTTAGCGACCTTGAACTAAACGCATCTTCCATTGGGTTTTACCCAGACAGTAGTGCATCTTGGTCTTTCCAAACTGCTCCTTCCTCCAGTGGTGTTGGTACTTGCAATACAACCAATGCAGGTGTTCTTTTCTCACAAGGTTCTCCTTCTCTTGGTGCTCAATCAGGAAACAGTGGAATGGCCCAAAGGCAAATTAAGACTTTAGTTAACCCAGCAGCTGTTCCAGGAGGTAAAGGAAGTGCTTCGCTTGGGGCTACCTACGCAGCCCTCCAAACTCCTGGTGCTATGGACCAACTTTACAGGTCAAGAGTTTACTCTACTTACAGAACATCTGATATTGTTGGAATTGTATACCAAATCCAAGCTCAGATCATGCTTAAACACTTGCACCCTTTCTTCAGCCAGGTCCCACTCCTCAAAGGTGTTTTCTTCCGCCTTACTCTTAACCTTAACCAACCCGAAGTAGTCGTATCTTCTACTGCTTCGAACGCCATGACTATCGACAGCGTCATTAGTCCTCTAGGTGGTATTGTTCCAATAGTAATCTCTTCCAAATCATCTCTTAATACTGCTCCTCTTTTCGGAAGACAACAACAATCGTCATTATTGGACACTTCAGTAAGACTAGAGTCTGCCGGTATTCGCGCATTTTCAAATCTTCCTCAGACTACTCAAACTATGAGAGTGACCCTTAACGTTGGAAACACAATTATCAGCCAAACGCAGAAAAACGCACTAGGAAACATTACTACTGGCCTTGACAGATCATGCTTCCTTTACGTACCAGCATACACTTTCAACCCCAGTTTCGAGGAGGCGTACTTGTCTCGACCTACTAAGTCAATTGTGTATACTGACATCTACCAATTCACAACCACAAACGTAAGCAAAGACGCACAGTTTAATTTCCTACTAACCAATGGTATTAGTAACATTAAGTCTGTGCTTATCTTACCATTCTTCCCAAATGTTTCGAAAACAGGTGAACTCGGTGCTACCACTGATGTGACCTATCCTCCTTACCAGAGTCCTTTCGATCCTGCAGGAACAGGACCAGTCAGTCCAATGGTTTCCCTCAGAAACTTCAACGTTGTTGTTGCAGGTCAAAACATGATCTACAACACACAGCAATATAACTTCGAGCAATTCTTGAACCAGTTGGTTGGGGTAAACAGTGTTAATGCCAACCTTACAGACGGCCTCACAAGCGGTCTTATTGATTTCATGTCTTGGCAACAATCATACGGTTACTACTATGTGAACTGTTCTAGGATGCTCCCAATAGACGAAGCTGTCCCGAAGAGCGTAAGCATTCAGGGTACAAACATGAGCCAAGCAACTGTACAGTTCTTGTGCTTCATAGAATACGGGGTCCAAGTTTCCGTAGACGTTCTAACAGGAGCCCGTGTGTAAACAATATAAAGACAACTAATTAATTATACCGGGGGGCACCCCACTCCGGCCATTTTTCTCTTAAATTTTAATAAACGTGATTTAATAAAATTTACTAATCTTCATTTCTGGGGCATCGAGAACGGCAGGGATTCGAACGCAAACACGGCAGTAAGACTCGCAAGTAATTCCGCCAAGGCAGGCCGAGCAGTAGGACAAAGGACACGTGGGACAATAGCTCATTCCTTCGCAAGACATCAAGTGACACTGCTGGCAGTAGTGACGTGGACAGACGCATTCGTCAATGATGTAGCCTCCGTTTTCTTTATCGTCTTCCCAGTTCTCTACGTGGTTTCTTACAAACTCAATAGCAACGTTTGTTTGCGTTTCCATGTAGTCGTAGTATTTTTCTTTTACAAGGAAGTTGCTCTTGCAACGAGAGAAGAAGTCCCAGCAACTACGATGGTATACTTTTGGGCATCCAGAAATGCCGCATACCTTTGGTATTTCACCGCACTCTAAGTCAAACTCTTCTTTACAAACAAAGCACTTGTCTTCCAAAGTAGGGCTTCTGTTACAGTCTTTTCTTGCGAATCTGTTCCAGTAATTGTACCACTTTCCGTCTTTGTACTTCTCTTCATTCTCCACGCCTTTGCCGAACTCTGTTTCTACAAACAAAGACAGTTTCTCCTTCATGTCTTTTGAGTAAGGAGGAGAATTATTTGAGACAGGAACGAAAGTCTTCCTTCTACAGCGCTGTCTACTCTTTCTTTTTACTCTTGGTTCCTCTGCCGGTTCGTACCGTGGTGGAGGACCCCTACTTCTTCTTGCCTCCATGATTAATTCTATGAGTCGTGTTTCGCACGTTTCTGGATCCATAGTTTGATAATGAGGAGGCCATGAAAACAGCGAAGAAAAAAACACAGCGAACTTTTTCTTTTGTCTCTCGTAAAAAAAGAGACAGAAAGGGGAAAAGTGAAAAATGTCACTTGTCATACCGGAAGAGAGAGACAGGAAAAACACATTTTTTTTTTCAGAACGCCCGTTTCTCTGAAAACGACAGCTGATCACAATCAAACCCGTACCGAATGTCAGATTTTTATAACAACGTTTTTTTCAACAAAATGGCAGACTTCTACTTGGACGAAATGAAGCAAAAGGTCGTGTCTGAACGCAGGCACTTCAATTCCATGGTGAAAGATGGAGCTACAGAAGCTATCGCAAATCACTTTCATCTTACATACCAAGAGGCAGAGGATGCTCTTGTAACCATTCATTCCAAGCATGCGAAAAAGATAGACTTAAAGTTTCCAATTACTACTGCCGGACTAAGAAAGCTAGCTTACTATCGTACAGGAGTTCTTGATTGCATAGGAGAGAACATTGTGCAGTGCATTGATACTCCGACCTACTTTGTCGACTGGGTATTCCAGAAAATGACTATGGGCACACCTTTCGTCGAGTTCGGCAAAATGTGTAACAATATGAAATGGAAGCGGTGCGAATCAACAGGGCTGTGGTTCTATGACAAAAAGCCTCCTCTCCGTTGTGACATAGAGCTGTGCTTAGCATGTCAGGGGTTCTATCCTGTTTATGACACCATTCGCGACATCAGACTCAAGTTCTTTTATTGGGACAGTTCTGTCAAGAGTTTTGACAACTACATGACATTCTACGAGAAATTCCATGAGATTGGTAAGAAGAATGAAATTGTACTTGACTTCAAGAGCAAAGAAGTAAAGTACATGTACGCAATGCGTATTTTTCGTTTGATGGCAACAAAGAGGTTTGCAACAGGTGACTTGAACTTCCGTTATGGCCTTTCAGAAAGTTACGTAAAGGATTATCTTGATGTACACCATAAAATGCTTGACCAACTCGCAGACTTGCCTATCAACCAAGCTACCCAGATTGTGAACACTTGCTTGAATGACACAATCGTGATGGCGACTGAGGAAGAAGTAGCGAGATGGATCAAGGATTTCTTGAACAACCACTGCTATCTACAAGACTTGGAAGGTTCTCTTGAACTTGCTAATGAGCTATCTGAAGACTCTCTCCCTATCAGAGTTCAGCTGACAAAGAATTGCGACAGTTTTTCTGCTCCGTTTATTTTGAGAAATCACATTCAGGTTCACGGTAACGATCCTAACTCTGTCCGCTTTTGCAGTGTTGTAACAATTCACAGGGATATACCAATTGGTTGCCGCGTTTCTCGTATTCGCCTACTAGAGCACTTTAAAGACGTAGAGGCCAGAAACATGAAGAGCCTAGAAGAACACGGGAACAGGTTCTTGTACGTGTACACAAAAGCGGACTGGTACTTGCCCATTCCTCCGTTTGTACGCATCGACAATCCAAAATCCCAACTAGAAGAGGTGTGGGAAGACGGAGAAGAAGAAGATGGCTGCTACATCAAGCTACTTCATTCCTTATCAAAGAAAAACCTCTGTACTGGAGAAATAGTGGACCATAAGGAAGGCGAGGAAATCTATGTCCAGTTGGAGCAGCTGGACAATATTGATGACTATCCTTGGGAAATCTTCAACGGCGACAGGGAGATGGACGTGTACTGCTTCCGGGTAAAAGTAAGCGAGCTTATCCGCGTAGCCAGAAACGAGACGTGTGAGCAAATCCCTGAGGATATGATTCGTGTGGAAATATGGAAGGAATTCGGCTCTTGGCACGGGCAAAATATGTGCAAGGCCATTGCTAAAGAAATATTTGAAACGCCATGGGAAAATCTCGTTCATACTTCTCCTTCTGAATATCAATGGAAGTAATTAGTGTTTATCTTCTTCACCGCGTTCTGTATCTTTGGAAGGGATTGTACCTATCATATCTTTAGGTAGTGGAACTTCTTTTGGATTGTCTTTACTTAAGAAAAAGTGTTTTAAAATCCATTCGTTTTTTTGATAGTCTAATGACTTATTTAAATCCTCAAAAGGAGACAAAAACTCTTCTGTGTCAGCTTTTAAAGAAGAAGAAGCAAACCTTTTGTCGTTTACGAAGTGTGCCCATGCTAGTTGATACCAACCACACGCTTCGTTTACGAGGCTTTGTACGTCCTTCGTTGGATACCAGGGAGTCAAACCGAAGTTCTCCTTTATAAGTTTTGTAATAATCTTAGGCGGTCCTTTTCCGTAACTGTCGAAGTAGACACAGCCTTTGTGTCCGTTGTTGGATGTTCTGCACTGGAAGCCTACCCAATGCGATCCACCGTTTTTGTCTCCGTCATCGCCTATTCCATCTTCTAAATTTACCATGTAGTATCTGTTGGGTTTTATTTTCTTTGGAAGCATGTCCTTAAATCCACAGAATTCTAATGGAATTCCCATCTTGGGGGCTAGCATTTCCACTTGATCGTTTGTCAACATTATATTATGTCTAAATATAATATTATCTTCATTTTAATTTAAGCATATAATCCAGAACCTTCCATTCTTTCCGCTAACTCTGGTGGAAATTGCGTATGGAAGAAGAAATTCTGTGAGTCTGGTTGACTACGAAGAGCAGGGTTTCTCATAGAAAGTAAGTTACCTCCAGCTCCGACATTTGTAATAGATGAAAGATCAGCGGCTGAGCCTAAAGCTCCGCCAGCAACGAATGATCCTCCTTTTGGTTTTCTCATTCTTTCTACTAAATCAATGGCTTGGCGGACTCTTGACTCGCCATGTCTTCGAGGACGGTTTTCGCCGATGTCTTCAATTAAGTCAATAACTTTTCTCTTGACAGAACCGGCAGTTATACGCTGCTGGCTTGTAGGTTTGTGAGGGCCTTGTACTGGGCCTTTTCTGGCTCTTTTCCCTCTAGCAAGTGCCTGAAGAGCGGCGATGCCTTTCTGCGCAGCATGTCCAATAGAAGATGGATTGGTGAAAATGTTAGGGTCGTCGTCATCACCCTGTCCCCTTCCAGAGGCATAGAGACCCTCGCCTTCTCCTGACGCTAAAGCATCGAGAGCCATGTTTGCGCCCTTGAAGGCGAGATCTTGCACGTGCTTATTGTTGGCAATGTGCTTTATGGCATGGCCAATGTGCTTCATTTTAAGCTTACCACCAGCAGTAAGACCTTCACCAGACGCTGCAGCTGCTTCCATGCCCATCTTCGCTGCCTTTAAGGCTAAGTCTTGTACACGCTTGTCGCTGGCGATTTTCTTCGCGTGGTGAAGAATGTGCTTCATTTTAAGCTTACCACCTTGGACTCCAGCGAACAGACCTTCTCCTTCGCCAGCCATGGCCGCTTCCATAGCCATCTTAGCTCCCTTTAAAGCAATGTCTTGAACGTGCTTATTAGAAGCGATGTGCTTAAGGGTTTTGCCAACTTTCTTCATCTTGATTTTTCCGCCATGCGTAGAACCAAACATTTGTTGCAATCGTTGCTGTTCTACTGAATCTACTGGTTGCATCATCGCATTACCGACATTACCATGAGTAAAAGCACCATGGTGAATCTTTAACTTACCGCCAGAGTAGATGCCCTCTCCTTCGCCTGAAGCTAAAGCATCTAATGCCATGTTTGCTCCTTTGAAAGCAAGGTCCTGTACTTTCTTGTTGCTACCGATTTTCTTGATTGTCTTTCCAATCTTTTTCATCTTGATTTTACCACCGACGTGGTCAGGGTGACCAAGGGCACCGCCAGAGTAAATGCCACTGCCAGCGTATGCCTGCATTCCCTTCTTTGTTCCGTATGCAGCTCCTGCATATCCTAAGGGACCAAGCTCTGGTGCTGCTGCGGCAGCAAGGTCTCCTGCTGTTTGAGAAACAACGTCCTGTACGATGGGATTTCCGGCGATCTTTTTTGTTGTGTTGTGAATAACTTTGCCGATGTGCTTCATCTTGAACTTTCCACCCTCGCAGATGCCTGTTCCGTGGGCACGATTTGCTTGAATTTCATCGTGAGCTAACTTGATGACGGCTTTTCCACCTCTCTTACCAGCTTTCATGAGCTTTTTGATGTTGTCCTCAGAAAGGATTGCGCTAACTCCTTGTCCTTTTGCGGCCAAAGCAGCACGAACGGGATGACCGTTCCGCAGTTTAGACATAACTGCCCCGCTTAACATTCCTAAATGAACTGGATGCATGATATATACTACTGAACAGAAAATAAAATGGGTAGAACGGCGATTCTTTTTTCTCACGTAATCATATAAAATGAAGTTTACGCAGTATGTGAAAGATTATTTAGCAAAAAACCCAGACTCTGGTCTAACTTACAGAGAAGCTATGAAAGACGATGGCGTACGTTGTGCGTATAAACAGTTCGAGGCTGACATGTGCAAGCAAGGCTATGTGAGAGAAACAGAAAAAAGACCGACACCTAAAAGAACATATAATAAGAATACGCCGGCAGTTGAGAACATTACAATTAACTACGATGCACCTCCGGTCCCTCAACCTAGTGCTCCTAAATCCCTTCCAGTGAGACCTCCCAGAGAAATAAAGCAAGCACAACCAGCACAGCAACCACCGATGAGCATGTATGCTCAGGAGAACCCACTTTTGGAGAAGTTCTACGACGCTATAGATAAAAGAACACTGCCCGCTCCAGTTCCGCAACCTCCACAACCTCAACCCATTAACGTGAACGTGCCGCCTGTGCCAGCTCCTGTCTTCAATATGCCACCTATTAATGTAGCTCCGCCTGCCGTAAATGTAGCGCCACCTAACGTAAACGTAGCGCCCGCACCAGTAAACGTAAATGTACCTCCTCCGACCATACCAAAAGAGCTTATTGACATGTGGCTAAGATGGGAACAGAACCAACTGAAAGGTGACACAACTCCACCACCGAACATTATCAACAAAGCAGCAAATTACGGAGGAAACGTTCTAAACGACGTAGTTAGTTGGCTGTCAAGAAAGAGAGACGTAATACAAAAAGAAGAAGAAGAAGAACTAGAGGACGACGACTTTGCTGAGCCTTTGGACCCAGAAACTGGCGAACAGTATAAATCTTACTACCCACCACAACCAACGCCTACGAATGATCAAACGAACCCATATTCCCTTCCTAATGTCAGTGGACAAGTACGTCAGCCCACGCAAACAATAACAAACGTACAAACGCCCGTACAAACGCCTAGACGGCAGCAGCAATATACGGACATGCCGCAACAGTATACTGGACAGATTCCAACATCAATACCTAGGAGGGATGAGGGGTATGGTAACGCTTTGTACGGTAGAAGTCCAGTGATGGATATGAGCAATGCACAATTAGCAGAGAGTATAAAGAGGAGAAAGGAGGAAGAAGAAAGAAGAAAAGCAGCGCTACTCTTACAGCAAGCACAACGGCTGGAAAATACTGATGATCAATTTAGAGGGACTAACACGATTACGTCTGAGGTATCAGACATAGTAACTGGAAGGACATCTACGCCTGGACAGATAGCAGCGTACGAGAGAATGGCAAAGAAAAACGCAGAAGCAGAAGCGAAAAAAGAGAGGGAAAGGCAAAATAAAGAGAAAACTAGAGCTAAAATGATAAATGATTTTCCTGAATACTCGGATTACATAAATGAGCAGATGGACAAATCTGTACAAGAGGAAGGTATAAGAGAAGCAATTCTGTACGACTTAGAGCAAAGAAAGAGAAGTGGTACGTACGGTGGAAGAAAAATTGACGATAGTGAGACGCAGGCAGCAGGCACGGAGGAACAGAGGAAGCGTGCTGCGGAGGAAGAGGAAAGAAACAAAGCAGCTTTAACGGCCGCACCCACTTTAGACGCAACAGTCGATAAACTCGACAATAAACAAAAGTCTCTACTAAAAGCATTCGAAAAAAAGCAGAAAGACGAACGTGAGAAGGATATACAGAGGAAAAAGGAAGCGAGAGGAAGCAAAATTTCAGAATGGAGACAAAAAGTAAAAGAAAGGGAGAAAACAGACGCTGAGATAGCGGAAATTTACGCGACACTTTTAATTAGAAAAGGTTACCTAGAGAATGCATTGAAATTCGATAGAGGTAACCCAAATAAGGAGGATGAGTTAGCAAGAACAGAAAAGGCAATAGAAGAACTCCAGGTTCGGCCAGCAAGGGAAATCGCGGATGTGTACAAGAATGAGTATAGAATAGAAGTTGGTCCGTCGTCTGTGTCAGACGCTACTACTGTAGAGTCCGGTTCACCTTCGCCAGTAAAGAGAAGAGAACAGCCAATGGGTGATCAAAAGAGAGTAAGGACAGGGACAGTAAGGACAAACCTTGAAGGCCAGTTCGCACAAGCCGCAGGAATGGGGTTTGACGACAAAAAAGAGAAACTTAAGCACATTTTACATGCTCTCATCGATGTTTCACTATAATTAACCATATATTAACCATGAAAGTGCATATTTATGGTTAATTATTAAGGTATTTGCTTAGTAAAATCGATTTATTTAAGCTATATAGGCTATTTTTACTTAATTTAAGTCATTTTTAAGCTTAATTTACAGATAAATGACCTTTTTTGCTTAATTAAACCA
>Ga0213858_10000324_pt1 | contig 23151 bp, 29 predicted proteins | sample PICome_FD_160122 | JGI IMG/M metagenome (GOLD analysis project Ga0213858, IMG submission 160122) | Coastal seawater microbial communities near Pivers Island, North Carolina, United States - PICO245 | ecosystem: Environmental > Aquatic > Marine > Coastal | place: USA: North Carolina | collected... | reverse complement strand
TGGGCCAGTGCCCCCACCTCGGCGTGGGGGTCACCTGCCCGGGCGTGGAAGCCCTCCCCCACAAGGATGCCAGCGGCATCGAGCACCACGGCGCCCACCAAGGGGTTGGGGCTGGTGTGACCGTCGGCCAGTGCCGCCAGCTGCAGGGCCCGGCGCATCCAGGGAATCCAGCGCTCGCTCAAACGTGCCAGACACAAAGAACAGCATCACCATCATTGTGGAGCCAATGAAATTCGACTTACCTGATTGGCAAGGCAGGACGCGCGCTGATGGCCATGCTGGCTGTTGCGCAACGCCCGCCCCTGCATCGCGATCCTTTTGATCGACTGCTGGTCGCCCAGGCACAGACCGACGGTCTGCTGCTCACCACCGCAGACGAGCGACTCAGTCGCTACCCGGGCCCGATCCGCAAGATTTGATCAACCGAGTGGCTCCGACTGCACCTCACGCCATTCACCCACCACGTAGGGAGGCACAGGCAGCTCATTGAATACACCAGGAAGGAACAGGCGCAGCGGGCGGTTGTTGCTGAGATCGTTGAGAAGCGGATCGAGCGCAAACTCCGCCGCCGCCTCACGTCCGTCGGCGGCCAGCACAGGATTCTCGAGCGTGATGTCGTCGAGCTGCCACTCCTTCACGCCTGCCTGCACGAGCAGGGGGGAGGGATGTTCGAGGCGCAGCTTGCCGGGGTAGCCCACAATGCGCAGAACCACAGGGTGACCCGGCTGACCGGTGCGATAGGCCACCGCCTGCCAACTCTGATAATCCAAATCGCGCAGGCTTTCGAGGCTGCGCAGCATCGGTGCCCCGTTGTCGTCCTGGTGTTCATGCACCTGGGCGATCGCCGCCGTGGGAGTGAGCAGCAAGAGCGTTACGGCAACCAGCAGTGTGCAGATCAGACGACGCAACGCGAGCATGAATCAAGCGCGACTAGTGCTCCCATGATCGAGCATCAGCCACTGAAAGCGGGGTCTCTGCTAGACCCACGTCTGCCCTCCTGCGGCACGGCCTTGCGCGAGGTGGACGACATGACCCTGCCTGGTGAGCAGGACGCGGAGCTCAGCTTCGGGCCGGGGACGCTGCGGTACTACGTGATGCGCATCCCCCGCAGACCCCTGCGGATCACGGCGATGACCCGCCACGTGAACGCCACCCAATGCCTGAGTTCCGCCGAAGCACACCCCTTCTGGCTGCTGCTGGCACCGCCAGAAACCGAGGGGCCTGTGCTGGATGCGTCAGCGGCCTGGCTGCTGCGCATCGACGCCGGAGAGGGCATCAAATTGCATCTGGGCACTTGGCATGCCGGGCCGTTGTTTAAGGCCGACTCCGCCTCCTTTTTCAATCTGGAGCTGAGCGACACCAACCAGAACGATCACGACACACTTGCTCTCAGTCGCCCCTTGCAGGAGACGTTGAGCTGACTAGCCCCTCGCAGCCCCCGGAATGGCCGCCCAATCGGTGTGCGTCGCCCACAGCCCCCAGATCGCCATCGCCCGCAAGTAGTGGCAGGCGCGGAAGGTGTTCACCGCTGTGATCGCCTCGGGGGTGCGGAACTGAAGCCCGCCCGCATACACCTGGTTCACCACGGCGGAGGTGATCGCCAAGGCCGTACTGGTGTCGTCCATCAAGCGGTAGTAGCTGGCGATGCCGAAATTGATCCCGGTCCACACCTCCAGCGGATGGGTGCCTTGGGGATCGAGCGGGGTGCCATCGCGGCGCAGGCCATTGGCCACCCCCAGCGCCCCGCCCTCGAAACGCTCAAAGCAGCTTTCCTTCACGGCCTCGAGGGTGCTGCGGCAGTTGGCATCGCTCACCACCGCTGGCAGGTTCAGCAAACGGGCGTAGAAATCACCACAGAGCTGATCGGCCATCACCACCGGTGTGCCGCTCTCAGCATCGATGTCGTAATACTCGCCGTTCCAGAGCAGCGCGTCGAAGTTGGCGCGGGATTGCTCCAGCCAGGTGCTGAAGGTGTGCTGCTCGGCGGCGGTGTCCAGGCCCGTGGCCAGCTGCAACTGCTGACCCATCGCCAGAGCCGCCTCCAGGGCCGCAATCCAGAGGGCGCCGCAGTAGGCGCTCACACCCTTGAGCGGCCAGTCGTCAAAGGTCTGATCCGGAGCGCCGCCGTTATCGGGCAAGCCATCGTTGTTGGTGTCGAAGCCTTTGAGATAAGTGAGGGCTTCCACGGCCGCAGGCCAGCACTTCGCCAGAAAGTTGATGTCTTCGCCGCTGGGCGACAGCTTGAACGTGCGCCACACCTGGAGCACATAGTCGCTGGCCAGGTCTTTCCAGAGATTGCAATCCTGATAGGCGGTGTAGTTGGTGGCATCCCAGGGCTGCTCATTCGGCGCCCCCAGATCGTGAGGGGTCGCCCCCTTCACCTTGCGGTCAGCCTCCACCCGGCCTTTGCCCTGGGTGAAGTACCAACCGATCGGCCGCTGTGTGGCATCGGCCGCTGGAATCGCACGGGCAAAACTACGCAGCACCGCCTTGTCGAGTTCCGGCCAGAGCTGCAGCAGCGCCAACGATCCATAGAGGCGCACATCCAAACTTTCATACCAGGCGTAGTCGATGCACTCGAGCACGCCGAAGCGACCGTGGGGATCCATCGGTGTCGCCGCACTCCACAAACTGCCGCCGCTGCAGAGGTCGTAGAGCTCGTTGAACAGAGCCATCCGCACCGGTTCCGGCAGATCACTGCGCTGCAGCACCGGCTGCTGCCACGCCTCGATCTGCTGCTTCCACTGCGACCAGTCGCGCAGGGCTTCCGCGGCGATCGCCGCGGCCTGATGGCCTTCAGCGCCAAAGAAATCGGTGTAGCGGCGCAGCGCCTGGGTGCCGGTGGCAAAGGCCGTGACCGGCAGATCCCAGCTGATCACCACCGGAATCTCGATGCTTTGCCCCGACGCCAACTGACACTGCACCGCCAGGGCGGCACTGAGGGGATCGTTGCGGCCGCTGCGGCGATCGTTGTTGCTGTCGGGAATCGAGCCGTCAGCGCGGAAGCTGCTCCAGAGCTCGTTGCCATCGCCGTGGGGATTCCAACGGCTGCAGCGCTGAATCGTCACCCCCGGCTGCTCAGCAGTGGCGATGCACCACTGGCCCTCGCCTTCGGCGATGGGATTGGAGACGTTGCCCTCCAAAACGACACCTTTGAGGTCGCCGTCATCGACCCAAAGGTTGCGCTGCCCGTCGGTCTTGCCGATCGCCGGTGCGTAGTTGTGCTCCGGACTGCCGTCGTCCCGGAAGTGCACCTCGGCTGCAGCGTCGGTGTTGGTGAACCAACCGGTGGTGTTGCGCCAGCTCAGAAGCAAGGACAGATCCAACGGCTTGGTGGTGGGGTTGCGCAAGGTCCACACGAACACCGCCACCGGATAACTGGTGCGTTGGTAGTCGCCGGGGAGGATCGGGCTGAAGGCTTCGCAGCGCACCTCGGCGTCGTACACGCCGTCGTAGTGGGTCCAGCTCAGGGGATAGCGGGCGGCATAGGTGCCGGTGCTGCGCTCAGGCGTGCTGGCGGGATACCAATCCCAGGCGGCCAGGGGCTCACCACCATCCTGACGCGAGGCATCCGCCTCGGGTTTCACCGCCAGCGCATGGGCCCTCGTGCTGCTGCCATTGCTTTCAAACAGGGCGAACTGGCAATCAGGCAGCACACCGAACCAGTGTTCACCGCCATCGAGGTGCCAGAGGTTGAAGCTGCCATCGGGCGCGCGGCCGAAGCAGCCCGCCCCAAAGCCCCCCAGGGGCATGCCGTGGTTGGGGCCATCGTCGAGGTTGCTGGCATAGCGGACCGTGTAGGGGTTGGTCCAGCCCAGGCCAAACGGTCGGCTCCAGCTGGCCTCGGGCGGCTGCCAACACTGGGCTTGCTTGCGGCGGCCCAGCAGCGAACGCAGAGCGGAGAGTCCGAGCGGGGCCATGCACAGGGGCCGAAAGTCGCCCCAGATTGCCAGAATTACGTCTCCTCACCATCCAACAAGGCATCCAAGGTCACCGCCGTGCGCACCAGGGCCTGGTAGCGCTGCAGCAGACGCCGATTGCGATCGAGCCAGCGGGCCGCATCAGCGGGTGCCTCACCGCCGGACCCGGCACTGATCCCCACAGGACCGTCGGCATCCATCAGTTCCAGGTCGCCCTGCTGGGCGATCAGGGCCAGCAGGAGTTCATGCAGGCGCTGCCGCCGCTCCCGGCTCGGCACCCTCTCCTCTGCACTGTCCATTGCCATCACCCCATCCCCGTCGACATCGCCAGCGCCACAATGACGCCATGATCGAGGTGATCGGCACCGATGCGGGTGCACCCGCCACCCTGGCGGAGCCGCAACAGCAGCTGCTGACAGAGGCGCAATGGATCGCGGCCCCACGCCGTCTGCTCACGGCGCTGCGGCTCTGGCTGGGCCACAACCACCCGGCGACGCTGCTCGAGAGCGATTCCCCTCTTCAGCTCTGCAACGAACTCCACGCCCTGCCGCCCACCACGCGTGCAGTGGTGCTGGCCAGCGGTGATCCGCTCTGGTTCGGCATCGGCCGCACCCTGGTTGAGCGCCTGGGGGTCGATCGGCTCCGCTTTCAACCGGCACCGAGCTCCCTGCAGCTGGCCTTCTCCCGACTCGGCCGTCCCTGGCAGGATACTCAATGGCTGAGCCTGCACGGGCGCGATCCACTGACGCTGGCGCAACAACTGCAGCAACGGCCCAGAGCCTTGGCGGTGCTCACCGACCCCAGCCGCGGCGGCGTGGAGGAGGTGAGAACGATCCTGCGCAGCAGTGGGCTGAACACCGCCTATGCGCTCTGGCTGTTCGAAGCACTGGGGCACACCGAGGAGCGTGTATGCCAGCTCGGCCCCACGGATCTCACCCCCGCTGATCTCCACCCTCTGCACCTGGTGGTGTTGCTGGCGCTCCAGGCCCCTGCCACGGAGCCACAATCCCTCCCCCTGTTTGGCCTAGACGACGGCGTGTTCCTGCAACACGACGACCGCCCGGGGCTGATGACCAAACGGGAGGTGCGCATCCAGCTGCTCGCCGATCTCGAGCTGCCGGAGCGCGGTGTGCTCTGGGACCTGGGGGCCGGGACCGGCAGTGTGGGGCTGGAAGCCCTGCGCCTCCGACCAGGGCTGCAGCTCCTGGCGATTGAACGACGGGGTGGCGGTGCGCCACTGATCGAAGCCAATGCCGAGCGCCTGGGGGTGCGGCCAGCGGCCGTGCTGGAAGGAGACGCCCTGGCCCTGCTGCAAGGCGGCGAGACTGCTGCCGATGCACTCCCCAAGTCACTGCAACGCCCCGACCGAGTGCTGCTTGGCGGGGGAGGCCGGGCTCGAGCCGCCCTGCTCGAAAGGGTGTTGCAGCGCCTGCAGCCCGGCGGCGTGGTGGTGATCCCCCTGGCGACCCTCGAAGCCCTGGCCGAGCTACGACCGCTCCTGGAGACAGCCGGCTGCCAAGTGAACCTCAGTCAGCTGCAGTCCTGGCGGGGTCAGGCCCTGGCCGGTGGCACCCGGCTGGCGCCGATGAATCCGGTGCTGGTGCTCAAGGGGCGCCTGCCGGGGCCTTGAGCACCAGAATCAAAGCCCAACCCGAAGCGATCGCCATGCCACTCCAGAAAGACCGTCAGGTGTCCCCCCTGCGCATGAAGATCACCCTGCTGATCGCCGGCTTCGGGCCGCTGCTGGCCATCGGCCTGTTTCTGCAAGCCAAGGGCTTCTTCGGCTGACCTAGCGCCCTAACGGCTGATCGTTGATCGACTCGATCCGCACCGGCAGGCCGACCTTGACCCCCAGACGGGTCGCTTCGCCAGCTCTGAGCTCGATCACGCCATCGGCGAAATCAGCCCGGCCGTTGCCATCAGCATCCGCCCAGTAGGACGGGCAAGGTTGAACCCGACAGGTGGGCACTTCGCGCTGAATCGCCAGCACCTGGCCATCGCGCACGAACACCATGTCGAGCGGTGCGCTCGTATTGAACATCCAGAAGCGCAGAGGCCGTGAGGGTCGGAACGGGAACCACATCCCCCGGAGCGGCGGCAGGGCCGATCGCTGCATCAGTCCCAGGCGTTGCTCCTGGGGTTCATCGGCCACCTCAAGCAGCACGCAGGCATCACGGCGATCGGCGACGCACCAACGCGCTTCCAACGGCAGCTGTTGAGGTGGCGACTGGGCTGTCGGCAGCTCCACAGCTAGGAACGCTCCAGTTGGGGCATGCCGTCATTGAGGCAGTAGCCGCGGCCGCGGATGGTGTGAATCAGGCGTTTCTCGCCACCCTCCTCCAGTTTCTGGCGCAGATAACGCACATACACCTCGATCACATTGCTGGACGTGCCCTGCTCGTCGTTCCAGACCTCCCGCAGGATCTGCTCGCGGCTGAGCACCTCACCGCGATGATCGAACAGGAACATCAACAGGGCGTACTCCCGAGCTGTGAGCGCGACAGGCCGACTGCCACGCCGGACCTGACGACAGGTGGGATCCATGCTCAGATCAGCCACCTGGAGCAGGCTGGGCTGTTCTCCGCTGCGGGCCTGAATGCGGCGGTGCAGGCGAAGCCGTTGCAGCAGATCACTGGTGCCGAGGGAGGAGAGCCAGAAATCGTCCGCTCCGGCACTGAGGCAGAGTTCGCGAGCTTCAACACTGTCGTTCTCCACATCCAGCAGGATCGGCATCGCTCCGAAGCGAGTGCGCAGATCAGGGATTCGATCCGCCTGATCCGAGGCCAGGATCGCTGCCACCGGGGTCTCAGCCCTGACGGGCATGGCCGCAGCCGCACCCGCCGACCAGGCGAGTGGTTGGTACCCGGAAGCTTCCAGACGCGGCGACAGAACGGAGGCTCCGGAGCCCACGAGCAACACCAGCAGTCCCGTCGTCATGGCCGATCTGGTTTGGCGACATGGGGCAACCCCCAACCCAGTTTGTTGCGCAGCACCTGGAAAAACTCATGGTCTGACAGGCGCACAAAACGCACAGGGTGGTCACTGCGCCGGATCAGCACCCGATCTTCCGGCCACACGTAGCAGCCGGCGCTGCCATCCACCACCATCATCAACCGCTCCGGCGTGGCGGGAAACACGGTGACCGGCTCGCGGTCGCTGAACACCAGAGCCCGGGACGCCAGGGAATGGGGCGCGATCGGCGTGAGCTGGAGCACCGGGCAATCAGGGGTGATCACCGGGCCGCCCGCACTGAGGGCATAGGCGGTGGAACCGGTGGGTGTGGAGAGGATCACGCCATCGGCGGAGATATCGACCGGGGCATGGCGACCGATCGCGATCTCGAAATGGCACATGCTGGTGAGGGGCTCGCGATGCAAGGCCATCTCGTTGAGGCAGAGCGCTTCCCAGCGACGCTGATCACCCCGCATCACGCTCACCACCAGACTGGCGCGCTCCTCGATCGTCCATTGCTCGGTGAGCACCTGCTCCAGGGCCCGATCCAGATCAACCAGATAGGCCTCGGCCAGAAAGCCCAGATGGCCGGTGTTGAGCGTGGGAATCGGCACCCCCACCGGCGCCGTCTGGCGCGACGCCGAAAGCACCGTGCCATCCCCCCCCAGCACGATCGCCAGGGCCATACCTGAATCAAACCCCTCCGGCACGCAGGCGTTGTAGCCCAACATGCGCAGGTGCTGGTCGGGGTTTGCAAATCCCACCATGCCGCCCGCGCTGCTGGCGCGCACCACCTCATGGCCGCAGCGTTCAAGACGGGCCTGAATCGTCTGGGCGGTGTCGACTGCCAGCGACTTGCCATCATTGACGATCAGTCCGACCCGGGGCACCGATCGCATCCCAACAACAGCATCGGCACTTTATGAGACTTTCCGCCGCGCTGGCTTAAGGCAGGCCTCAGAACTGCTCGAGGAAGCGCAGATCGCTTGTGTAGAGGCGGCGAATGTCATCAATGCCGTGGCGCACCATGCAGAAGCGCTCCACGCCCAAACCTGCCGCGAAACCGCTCCAGCGATCGGGATCCAGACCCAGCCCCTCCAGCACCGCCGGATCGACCATGCCGCAGCCCATCACTTCCAGCCAGCGCCCGCGCCACTGCACATCCACTTCCGCGGACGGTTCGGTGAAGGGGAAGTAGCTGGCGCGAAAACGCACCGGCAGATCGCCGAAGAAGGCCCTCAGAAAGGCCATCACCGTGCCGCGCAGATGGCTGAAATCCAGGCCCTCATCAATCGCCAGCACCTCCACCTGGTGGAACACCGGCGAATGGGTGGCATCGACGGCATCGCGCCGATACACCCGACCGGGCGCCACGATGCGCACGGGGGGTGGAGTCTGCTCCAGGTGACGGATCTGCACCGGTGAGGTGTGGGTGCGCAGCAGCAGGTTGTCCTGGAGATAGAAGGTGTCCTGCATGTCGCGGGCCGGGTGATCCGCAGGGATGTTGAGGGCCGTGAAGTTGTAGTGGTCGCTCTCGACCTCCGGGCCCTCCGCCACCTGGTAGCCGAGGCCGCAGAACAGATCCACGATCTCCTCGGTGGTGGTGATCAGAGGATGGCGATGCCCCACGGGGGTGCCACTGGCCGCTGCCGTGACATCCAGAGTCTCGGCCGCGATCCGGGCCTCCATCGCCGCGCTTTTCACCGCCTGCAGCCGTTGACTGAGCAGCTCCTGCACCTGGGTTTTCAGCACATTGGCCCGCTGCCCCACCAAAGGACGCTCATCACCTGGCAGCTTGCCCATGGCGCCGAGCACACCCGAGAGGCGGCCTTTCTTCCCGAGTAGGCCCACCCGCAGCTGCTCGAGCGCCTCGGCATCGGTGGCGCTGGCAATCGCTTCGGCAGCTTCGGCTTCGAGGGCCTCCAACTGATCGGTGAGCTGCTGAAGAGACACTGTGGCGCTCACGGCATCGGGATCGCGGCGACTGACTGTAGGCAGCCATCACGCTTAGGTTCCCCCCAGAAGCCCCGGATGCCATGTCCCCGCTGCGGATCCTGATCAGCAATGACGACGGCGTCTTCGCAGCGGGTATTCGCGCCCTGGCCGCCGCCGCGGCCAATCGCGGCCACAGCGTCACCGTGGTCTGCCCCGACCAGGAGCGTTCCGCCACCGGCCACGGCCTCACCCTGCAGACGCCGATCCGGGCGGAACGGGCCGATGAGCTGTTCGAGCACGACATCACCGCCTGGGCCTGCAGCGGCACCCCCGCCGACTGCATGAAGCTGGCCCTGTTCGAACTGCTCGACAGCCCGCCCGATCTGGTGCTTTCGGGGATCAACCACGGGCCAAACCTGGGCACGGATGTGTTCTGTTCCGGCACCGTCGCCGCCGCCATGGAGGGCACCCTGGAAGGCCTGCCGGCGATGGCGATCAGCATCGCCTGCTTCCAGTGGCGTGATTTCACGGGCGCAGGCGAGCTGGCCCTGGCGGTGGCGGAAGCCGCCCTCGCCGATGGCTGGCCGGACAATCTGCTGCTCAATCTCAACATCCCCCCCTGCCATCCGGAGGCGATGGGAGCGCTGCGCTGGACCCGTCTCTCGATCCGGCGCTACGACGAGCAGTTCAGCCCCCGCGTCGATCCACGGGGGCGCACGTATTACTGGCTGGCCGGTGAAGCGGTGGAGGATCTCGAATCGGGCGGCGACGGCCCCCGCGACTGGCCCACCGATGTGGCCCAGATTCAGGCCAATGCTCCGTCACTGACGCCGATCCAGCCGGAACTGTTCTGGCGTGGTGGCCTGAGCAGCCTGCCCCGGTTGCAACTCGCGGATCAGCTGGTGCGCTGACGCCCTCAGGTGCGGTAGATCCGCTGCAGCAACCAGAGCGAGAGGATCAGGCCGATGGTGTGGGCGAACAACACCTGGGTGTTGCTCAACACCGAAAGCATCTCGATTGATGTGATCGGGTAACCCACCAGGCTGCGGGCGCTGGTTCCCCCCACCGGTGATCCGAAGAAGCCCGGTGCCTGCAGAGAAGCCTGCACGAACAGGCTTCCAGCCAAAGACTGATAGCCAACGGCTGCGAGCACCAGGCCGAGCAGATCCGCCAGCAAGCCACGCTTGAGCAGTCGGCTGGCCTCACCGCGACTCGGCCTGGCGTTGCTGCCCAGAGCGCGGCCAAGGCGCACGATCAGCCAACCCTGCCAGAGGCTGTAGAGCAGCACAAAGAACGAGAGTGTGGTGAGCGACAGGCCAGGGCCGAGGCCAAGGGCACGTTCTGAGTTCCGAGCCAGGCTGCCACCGATGTTGTTGAACAGCAGCACACCCACCACCACCACCCCAAGGGCGGTCTGGATCCAGAAGCGGATCCAGGCCATCCGGCGCACCCCGAGGGCCAGCTGCTGGAAGTCAAGGCGATCGGCCATGCGCGACTGAACGGCGGTCGTTCAAACTTGGCATCAACTCCTGCCGGATGCACGGCCAGCCTTGATCCCCCTCTGCTCACCCCAGCAGGCCCGCACGCCAACGGCCCTGGCCCTCGGCAGCTTCGATGGCCTCCATGCTGGCCATCGGCGCGTGATCGATGCCGTGTGCGTGGATCCCTGCGGCGGCCTGCCGAGCGTGGTGAGCTTCTGGCCCCATCCCCGCGAAATACTGCATGGCGAACCCCGCCTGCGGCTCGATCTGCCTTCGGAAAAGGTGGATCTGCTCGAACCGCTGGGGATCGAGCAGCTGGTGCTGGTGCCCTTTGATCAGCAACTGGCCCGGTTGCATGCGGAAGACTTTGTCGATCAGGTGCTGCTGACGACCCTGCAGGCGCGCCACATCGCCGTCGGCGCCAACTTTCGCTTCGGTCACAACCGCACAGGCGACACCGACACCCTGCGCAGGCTGTGCGAAAGCGCCGGTGTACAAGTCAGTGTGATGCCGATCCTGGAAGACGACGGCGGCCGGATGAGCAGCAGTCGTATCCGCGCGGCCCTCGGTGCCGGCGACCTGGCCAGAGCCAGCGCACTGCTCGGGCGGGCCTATCGTTTCAGCGGGCGGGTGGTGCGAGGGCGAGGCCTCGGCCGCGAGCTGGGCTGGCCGACGGCCAACCTGCAGGTGGATGGGCGCAAATTCCTGCCCGGCCTCGGGGTGTATGCCGCCTGGGCCTTCCTCCAAGACAAGGGCGAGCGTCTGCCGGCGGTGATGAACCTCGGCCCCCAGCCCACGGTGGATCCCACCTCCCCCTCGGCCGTGGAAGTGCATCTGCTCGACATCCGCCTCGAACTGGAAGGGCGGGAGCTCACGGTGGAACCGGTGGAACGCCTGCGCGGGCAACAGCGGTTCTCAGGGCTGGAGGAGCTCAGCGCCCAGATCGGCCTCGATGCCCAACGGGCGCGTCAACGGCTTCAGGCGCCGGTGGGGTAGGCGTTCGCCAGGCCCCAGACGATGAACACGCCGATTCCCCCCAGGAGCACGATCCCCCACACCAACACATGCATGGTGCTCTCGGATCCACCGTTATCCATGGCCGCTCGTAGGCGTGCGATCCTGCCAAGACTGCCATGAAACTGATGCTTGTCGCTGCCTCCGGCGATCAGCGTGTGGCCCGGCTGATCGATGCCAATCTCGACCGGGCCCGCGAAGGACTTCGCGTGGTGGAGGATTGGTGCCGATTCGGACTCGACCGGCAGGATCTGGTGATCCGCCTCAAGGATTGGCGTCAGCGACTCGGCACCCACCACCACAGGGTCTACAAGGAAGCACGGTGCACCGCCACCGACAGCGGCGCTGGCCTGGGCCACCCCGCCCAGCTGCAGCGGGATCACGCGGAACAGATCGTGGCCGCCAACTGCGGGCGGATTCAGGAAGCACTCCGAGTTTTGGAGGAATTCGGACGCGATCGCGACCCGGAGCTGGCGGCGACTGCCGCGCAGATCCGCTACGGCATCTACGACCTCGAAGTCACGATCCTGCAGGCTGGAGACCATCAGGAACGCCTGCGGCGCCTGCAGGAGAGCCGGCTCTATCTGGTGACCTCGCCGGTGCCAAACCTGGTGGCCCAGGTCGCCGCTGCCCTCAAGGCGGGCGTCTCCCTGGTGCAATACAGAGCGAAAGAAGGCCATGACCTGCAACGGCTCGAGGAGGCACGCGCCCTGGCCGAGCTTTGCGAGCGGCATCAGGCCCTGTTCATCGTCAACGACCGGATTGATCTGGCCCTGCTGGTGGATGCCGATGGCGTGCACCTGGGCCAGGAGGATCTCCCCAGCCGCGAGGCGCGTGTCCTGATCGGCCCCCATCGCCTGTTGGGTCGCAGCACCCATCAGCTCGAGCAGCTGCTCACGGCGCAAAACGAAGGGTGCGACTACGTGGGCGTCGGCCCGGTGTATGCAACGGCCACCAAACCGGAGCGCACCGCACGCGGCCTGCAGTGGGTGGAGGAAGCCAGTCGGCATGCCTCCATTCCCTGGTTCGCCATCGGCGGCATCGATGCCGGACGGCTCGACGCGGTGCGTGCGGCCGGCGCCCATCGGGTGGCGGTGGTGCGCGCAATCATGGAAGCCACCGATGCCCATGCGGCCAGCCACGAACTGCTCACGGCGCTGTCGTGATCGCTCCTGTGTTCTGACTTGTTCTGACCGCCCTGAACCGCGATGCCCACGCTTCAACTGCAGGTGAATGGGGGGCCACGCCTGCTCAGCCCTGCCCCGGCCAACCTTGCCGAGGTGGTCGAACAGCTGGGGCACCATCCCCGCTTGGTGGTGGTGGAATTCAACGGATTGATCCTGACCCCGGATCGCTGGGACAGCCAAACTGTCCGCGACGGCGACACGTTGGAGATTGTCACCATCGTGGGTGGCGGTTCCTAGAGTCGATTCCAACGATGTGAGCCGCTGAGGAACGCATGCCGAAGCCCCGGAGCCAATCACCGCAGCAACCTTCACCGCAGCAACCTTGGCTGCGGCGCAGCCTGTCGATTTTGATGATCCCGCTATTGATCATCAGCGTGTTGATCATCCAGCCCCGGGTGAGCGAAGCCGCCAGCGGCGGTCGCATCGGCGGCGGCAGTTTCCGGGCCCCGTCGATGCCGCGCAGCGGCGGGTTGAACCGCAGCTACGGCGGTGGCTACAGCCGCGGCTATGGCGGTGGCATCGGCTTTCCGTTCATCATTCCGATCTTCGGATTCGGCGGCGGTGGACTGTTCGGATTCCTGATCCTGATGGCGATCGTGGGCGTGCTGGTGAATGCCTTCCGTGGTGCTGGCACTGGCGGCGGCAGCGCCATCGGCGGCGATCGGGTCAACACAATCAATCCAGGGCCCGTCAGCCTGATCCAGGTGCAGGTGGGGTTGCTGGCGAGTGCCAAAGCCCTGCAGAGCGACCTGCGCCAATTAGCTGCCACGGCCGACACCAGCCAGGCTTCCGGCCTGCAACGGGTGCTTCAAGACACCACCCTCGCCCTCCTGCGCCAGCCTGACCTGTGGGTGTACGCCAATGCCGAATGCGGCAGCGTTCCCTTCAGTGCCGCAGAAAGCACCTTCAATCGGTTATCGATGACCGAGCGCAGCAAACTGAGCCAGGAGCTCACCAGCAATGTGGGCGGCGTTCGCGCCAACACGAGCGAGCTGGCCCAACGCGGCGATGCCGACGCCACCAGTGAATACATCGTCGTCACCCTGCTGGTGGCGAGCCGTCGTTCGATGACGATCAAGCAAGTCGACAATGGCGAAGCATTGCGTGAAACCCTGCGCATCCTCGGCTCGACAGCCTCCAGCGACCTGATCGCCCTGGAAGTGATCTGGCAACCCGATGGCAGCGGCGACGTGCTGAGCGCCGATGCGCTGGTGACCGCTTACCCGAACCTGCAGCATCTCTGATCAGGCTTCAGAAATTCTTCCACTGCAGAGTTCCCCTTCGGCGCCTCAACCAGTTCAGCGCTAACTAGCTTATTGAGACTGTCCCACACTTCCCTCCTTGTCTGCTGCTCCACAACCCGATCCACGTGCCATGCAGTGGCAAAGCAACGGGGAACTTGATCAGGCCGATCTCTTTGAACTGGTGCGCAAGCTTCGCATCGTGGAAACCCCTTCCCACAGCAACGAGCTGTGGCGCCTGGGCAGCAAATACGACAAAGCCGACTAGATCGCGACGCCGGCAGTCTTGCCACCCCTCTGAGCGAGTCGCGTCCTGCGACCACCGAGAGGCTCACTCCTCACCCCCAACGCTCACCCCTCGCTCCACTGAGGAGCTGAGGATGCGCAACGCAGCCATGGCGGCGCCGTAGCCATTGTCGATGTTCACCACCGTGAGGCCAGGCGCACAGCTGGCGAGCATTCCATCAAGGGCGGCCCGTCCTCCAGCGCTGACGCCATACCCCACCGACACGGGCACACCGATCACCGGCTGGGGCACAAGTCCGGCAAGCACGGTGGGCAGAGCCCCCTCCATGCCGGCACAGGCGATCAGCACCTGCGCCGTGCGCAGCAGGGGCAACCGCTCGAGCAGACGGTGCAAGCCGGCCACTCCCACATCCAGCATCAACGAGGCGGCGATGCCCTGGAACGCCAGAGCCAGCTGCGCCTCCTTGGCCACGGGCCAATCGCTGGTGCCACCGCTGAGGATGGTGACCGGCGCCTCTGCGTCGCTCTGTTCGAGCGAGATTGGAACGCTGCTGAGGCAGCGGGCCTGGTCATGCCATTGCAGGTCGCGCTCGGGCAGCAATGCCGCCACAGCAGCGGCCTTGGCAGCATCGACGCGGGTGACCAACGCAGCTTCACCGCGGCCATAGAACGACTCCAGAATCGCCGCGATCTGTTCCGCCGTCTTGTGTTCCCCCCAGATCGCCTCACTGATGCCGATGCGGCGGCGACGATCCCAGTCGAGATGGGCTGTCGCCGTCATTGGGGCAGCAGTTCGCCCTCGAACACGAGCGGGAAGGGATTCCCCTGCCGCTGGCCCGTGGCCTCACGGGCCAGCTGCTCAAAGCGCTGTTGCACCAGCTCCACCTCCTGTTGTGGGATCCTCTTCCAGGCCTCCCGGCTGCTCCAGCGGATCAGCAACGTGCCTTCTTCTGTTTCCGGGTCCCAGAGCAGATCCCGACCCAGAAATCCCTGCTGACGCACCAGCCAGGGTTCCCAGCTGCCCTGCTCCGCCTCGAGCCAGGCCTGCCGTGCAGCCTCTGGCACCTTCACCTTGAGATGTTCGATCACGGCAACGTCATCGCCACCCTCCGGATCGGCGAAGGCGGCGAACCGCGCCTGGGAAGGAGAGCTGAGCAGCACGGTGTGGAGCAGAACAAGGATCAGAACCCTACGCAGCCATCGTTGTGAGCGGCGGTTCACAGGGCCTGGAGCAGCGCGACCGCCTGAGCGGAAATCCCCTCTTCCCGTCCTTCGGGGCCGAGTTGTTCGTTGGTGGTGGCCTTCACCCCCACCTGCTCCGGTGCAATGCCAAGGCGCATGGCGATGGCACACCGCATCGCCTCGATATGGGGCTTGAGCCTGGGGCGCTCAGCGATCACCACCGAATCCACGTTGACAACACCCCAGCCACGCTCGCGCACCAAGGCCACCACCTGCTCCAGCAGCACCAGGCTGTCGGCCCCTTTCCAGCGGGGATCCTCCGGGGGGAAGTGTTGGCCGATATCGCCCAGAGAGAGCGCCCCGAGCAGGGCGTCCATGATCGCGTGCACCAGCACATCGGCATCGCTGTGGCCATCGAGGCCGAGGCCATCGGGGTGTGCCAATCGCTGCCCACCCAGAATCAGGGGCCGGCCAGGCACAAGGCGATGCATGTCGTAGCCGTTGCCGATCCGCAGTTGCATGGGAGCGAGGTCAGGAGCTCCATTCTTGATGAACCGCGGCCCAACCGCTGCGCCTGCTAAGGCGATGACTGCTGTTGCTGCTGGCGCCAGCGGGCGAGCAGGTCGGGTCTGCGCTCCGCCGTGCGCTGTTCGCGCTGGGCCTGTCGCCAGCGCTCGATCGCACCATGATCGCCACTGCGCAGCACCTCGGGCACGGCCATCCCCCGGAAGTCAGCCGGCCGCGTGTAGTGGGGATGCTCCAACAGGAGGTCGCTGTGGCTCTCCTCCACCAGGGAGTGGGCCGTCCCCACCGTGCCCGGCAGCAGGCGCACCACCCCATTGATGATCGTCATCGCCGGCAGCTCACCGCCCGTGAGCACAAAATCCCCCAGCGACACCTCCTCATCAGCGAGGGCGCGGATCCGCTCATCAAAACCCTCGTAGTGGCCGCAGAGCAACACCAATTGATCGCACGTCTCCGACCAGCGCTGCAGGTCGGCCTGCAGCAGGGGCTGCCCCTGGGGTGTCATCAGCAGCACACGCCGCCGCACACCCACCGGGATCGCCTCAACAGCGGCATACACCGGCTCCGGCTTCAGCACCATGCCGGCGCCGCCGCCGTAGGGCTCATCGTCGACCTTGCGGTAGCGATCCGTGGCGTGATCGCGCGGGTTGTGCAGGTGCAACTCCGCACGCCCCGCCGCAAAGGCCCTACCGATCACCCCGAGCTCGAGCAACGGCGCAAACGCCTGGGGCGCCAGGGTCACCACATCGAGGCGCAACGCAGCCATCCCCTCAGCCCTGAGGGGCCGTGACCCGGCGGATCTCCGAGCAGAAACTGGCCTGACGCGGTGTGCCGTCCCGATCCACCAGGGTGGTGCTGCGCAGGCGCAGGTTCGCCTTGGTGAACCAGATCCGCTCGCGCAGGCTGGCGCCATCCGCGCCGGGCAAGGTCAGCTCCAGACAGCCATCGCCATGCAGCTGCCAATGGCCGCTTGAATCAGTGGGGCTTGCCGCCAGGGTCAACACACCGCCTGGGGCAAAGTGCATGGCAGCCAGCTGGCGCCCATCCGCCGCGAACACCTGCAGCCTGGCGCCGGCATCCGCCCCCACCTGCGCGCTCTGCATCACCAGTTCTCCCCGCTCACTGCTGTGCCATTCGTCACTGCCGTCGAGTTGAAAACTACTGCGCAGACTCATCCAGCGGCCGTCACAGAGCTGCAGGAACGAACCGAGATCAGCAGGAGGGAAGGAGGTGTCGCTCATGCCGCCATCTTCTCAGCCATGGGTCCCCCGCCTCACTCCACGCCATAGCCGAGTTCAGCCAGGCGCGCCGGTTTGCTGCGCCAGTCGGGCACCACTTTCACAAACAGCTCCAGATACACCGGCCCATCGATCAGGGTCTGCATCTGCAGACGGGCGCCCTGGCCGATCGTTTTCAGCATCGCTCCTCCTTTGCCGATCAGGATCCCCTTCTGGCTCTTGCGTTCCACCAGCACGGTGGCGAGCACGGCGGTGCGGGGCTTGCCCTTTCCCTTCGACGGCATCGCGTCCACCCGGTCGATCTGCACCGCCACGCTGTGGGGCACCTCTTCACGGGTGTGGGTGAGCACCTGCTCGCGGATCAGTTCGGCCATCAACAACCGCTCCGGCTGATCGCTCACCATGTCGGCGGGATAGAGCTGAGGCCCCTCGGGCAAGCGAGCCGCAATCGCCTGCACCAGCTCCGAGCAACCGGCTCCACTGAGGGCGCTGCAGTGATGCCTGGGCCAGTCGGTGGTCTCCAGCAACTCCCGATAGGCGAGATCGGCCTCCGGCCTGCGCTCTGCGGGCACCCGATCCCATTTGTTGAGCACCACCAGCACCGGCAGGCGTTGCTGTTGGAGCAACTGGATGATGAAGGCATCGCCGCGGCCAGGGGCTTCACACCCCTCCAGGAGCAGCAGCACCAGATCCACTTCACCGATGGCGGATCGGGCGCTTTGCACCAGGCGTTCGCCGAGCAGATGATGCGGCTTGTGGATGCCTGGGGTGTCCACCAGGATCAGCTGGGCCTCGGGGGTGGTGAGGATGGCGCGCAGACGGTTGCGCGTGGTCTGGGCCACCGGCGAGGTGATCGCCACCTTGTCTCCCACCAGCTGATTCACCAGGGTGGATTTGCCCACGTTGGGGCGACCGATCAGGGCGACGAAGCCAGAGCGGTGAGGGGTCTGGGCGCCGGGGGTGAGATCCATGGCTACAGCATCGCTTGCAAGCACACCCGTTGCCCATAGGCTGTCCTCCGCTGTGATGGCAGAGCATGAGCGCGCTCGAACCCACCTTTCAGCAGGCGATGGAGATCGCCGCCAGCTGGTTGCAACAGTGGGATGGGGAGGAAATCAGCGACGAAGTGCTGGCCGATCGGGTGGCGGAGCTGGTGGCCAGTCGCGATGGGGCTCGCGGCTTCTTCGTGGTGAGCCTCGCCGGCGACAGCGCCCTGATGGATCGCCTGCCGGAACCCCTCGTGATCAAGCTGCGCGATGCGGGAGAAGGGGTTGTGGACCTCACCGCTCGCAACCTGGCGATGAGTGCGGCGATGGTGGTGCACCATCGCAACAATGGCGACGACGCGCAGGCCGCTGGTTCGGAACGGGTCAATGCCCGCTGCTGCGAGTTGCTGCGTCAACTCGATCCCCACCAGGTGAAAGAACGTCTCGAGACCCTGCTCGAGGCGGCCCATCACAGCCGCGGCGACGACCTGGCCTTCCTCGAGCGCTGGGGCTACGACAAGCGGCAGAAGCAGGCGATCCGGGAAGCGATGGAGGCCGTGGCCGATCGCTAGCCAATCAAAAAACCCCGACCCCCAGGCCGGGGTGTCGGGGCTGAATGGATCGATCAATCGCCTTGGTCAGTCGCGGCGGCCGCCGCCTTGGAGGGCAATGATCAAGCGCAGGATGAAGATGAACAGGTTGATGTAGGTGAGATACATCCCCAGAGCACCAGCCAGGTATTGATCATCCCGGTAAGTGCGGGGCATGGTGTAGAAGTCGACAAAGGCCATGCCGACGAACAAGACCGTGCCGAAGCCGGCGATCGCCAGATTGGTGGCTGCAAAGATGCCGGGCACAAAGAAGCCGGCGATGAAGATGCCCACCATGGCGATCAGCAGACCGATCAGACCGAGGCCGACCACGGCGCTAAGAGCTTGACCAACGCTGTCGCTCATCCGACGACCGGCCACCGAAGCCACCGCGAAGGTGATGCCGGTAGCCAGAGCAGCGATGCCGATCGAAGCGGCACCCGCCACGGCAATCGCCTGCACCACCAGGCCGGTGAGTGTGAATCCGGTGAGCAGACTGAAGGTGGCCATCAGCGGCAAGGCCGAGCCGTTGTTGGCTTTGTTCGCGGCGTTCTGAGCGACGAAGAAAAGGATGAACCAGGGGATGATCGCGATCAGGGAGATCGTGTTGAACGCCTGGAAACCGATCGAGGCCATGGTGGCCATCCCACCCAACACGCCTCCGGCGGTGAGCACCATGCCGCCCCCCACGTAGGGCAAGGCTTTGTTGACCACATTGGGGCCGACAAGGGCACTCGACTGGGCCTCGCGGATTGCTTCCTGGAAATTGCTGCTGGCTGGCATAGCGCCCCAGATCACATGACCCACTTACTCTGCCAGTCCTGACGGGGCGGCGCTGGCGGCATCGGTGCGGATCCCCTCATCCGCGCCAGGTGCGGCCTTTGTCACGACGGGCATAGGCCTCCACCACCCGCTGCACCAAGGGATGGCGCACCACATCGGCAGCGGTGAGTCGACACACCGCCACGCCATCAACACCATCCAGCACCTCAGCCGCCTCCACCAGGCCGCTCAACTGGCCTGGAGGCAGATCCACCTGGGTGATGTCGCCGGTCACGACCATGCGGGAACGCTCGCCCAGACGGGTGAGCACCATGCGCATCTGCGCAGGGGTGGTGTTCTGCGCCTCATCGAGAATCACAAAGGATTCCGCCAGGGTGCGGCCGCGCATGTAAGCCAGCGGCGCCACTTCGATCACCCCTTTCTCCAGCAGAGCCGCAGTTTTCTCAGGCCCCATCAAGGCATGCAGAGCGTCATAGAGGGGGCGTAGGTAGGGGTCCACCTTCTGCTGCAGATCTCCGGGAAGAAAGCCGAGCCGCTCGCCTGCCTCCACCGCCGGACGGGTGAGGATCAGTCGCTCCACCTTGCGTTCACTGAGCATGCGCACCGCCAACACCGTGGCCAGGAAGGTCTTGCCAGTGCCGGCAGGGCCAAGCGCGAAAGTGAGATCGTGGCGCTCCATCGCCTCGACATAGGTTTTCTGGCGCAGGGTGCGCGGCCGCAGCAGCTGCCCCCGTTGGGAGCGCGCCAGCACCTGCTGCCCCATCGCCTGATGGTCCTGTCGGCGGTTCGTATCAAGCGCCTGGAGCGCGGTCTGCAGGTCCACCGTCGAGATCGCGTCCCCCTCTTGCCAGAACGACCGCAACAGCTCCACCACAGCTGCAGCGCGTTCGAGCTGACTGGGCCGTCCGGTGATGTCCAGTTGAAGACCCCGCATCACCAGGGAGACACCGGTGAGGGCCTCCAGCTGACGCAGGGTCTGGTCCGAGGGGCCTGACAGGGCCAGCGCCGCCTCGGGATGGGGTAGATCAACAACGAAGCGACCCGATGCGGCAGCTTCGGACATCAACAATCAGGCCTCGGCATTCTCGCCGCCTTCGGCATCGCCGCTGGCCGCCTCCTCAGCGGCGGCTTTGGCCTCGGCTTCAGCTGCTGCCTTGGCTTCAGCCGCTTCTTTGGCGGCCTGCTTGGCTGCCGCTTCACGGGCTGCCGCCTGCTTGGCCTTGCCAACGATCTCGGCAGGGCGCACCTGGGCCTCGATCAAACCACCTTTTTCCAGCAGGGAGCGCACCGCATCGGTGGGCTGGGCTCCCTGACTGAGGCGGGCACGCAGCCCCTCCGTGTCGAGACGGGTCTCCTTGGTGCGGGGGTTATAGAACCCGAGCTCCTGGAGAGGACGTCCATCACGGCGAGACGTGCTGTTGCAGGCCACAAGGCGGAAACTCGCTTCCCGCTTCTTACCGAACCGCTTCAGGCGGAGCTTAATCATCGTGGCGCTGCGTGGATGGGTGGACGTCGGCGCTGATGCTGAATCACGCGCCAAACAGCCACCATACCCTGCGACCCTTCAGAGCTCTCCGAAGCCTTTTTTCTTCTTGGCCGGGCGCTGACGGCGGGGCGGACCACCACGACCGCCCCGGGCTCCCATGCCCCCCATGCCAGGCATGCCACCGCCTGGGCCACCCATCCCCGGAAATCCACCCATGCCAGGGAATCCCCCCATCCCAGGCATGCCCGGCATGCCGCCACCTCGGGTCATCTGCTGCATGAAGCCGCGCATCTTCTGGAAGTCGGCCAGCACCTTGTCCACATCGGCGGGGGAATGGCCGCTGCCGGAGGCGATCCGGCGCCGACGCGAGGGCTGGGCCGCCAACAATTCCGGCTGCTGACGCTCGGCGACGGTCATCGAGCCGATCATCGCCTCGATCTTCTTCAACTGCTGCTCCCCCTGTTTGAGCATGCCGTCATCGAGCTTGTTCATGCCCGGGATCATCTTCATCAGGCCACCGAGGGAGCCCATGCGTTTGATCAGACGCATCTGCTGCAGGAAGTCGGAGAAGTCGAACGACGCCTCCTGCAACTTCTTCTGCATCTTCTCCACATCGGCCAGCTCCACCTCCTTCTGGGCTTTCTCCACCAGGGTGAGCACATCCCCCATGCCCAGAATCCGGCTGGCCATCCGTTCGGGATGGAAGGGCTGCAGCGCTTCCACCTTCTCGCCGGTGCCGATGAACTTGATCGGCTGACCACTCACCTTGCGGATCGACAGGGCGGCGCCGCCACGGGAATCGCCATCGAGTTTGGTGAGCACCGCACCGGTGATCCCCACCTGCTCATGGAAGGCCCGGGTGAGCTCGGCAGCCTCCTGGCCGATCATCGAATCCACCACCAGCAGCACCTCATCGGGCTGCACGGCGGAACGGATCCGCACCATCTCCTCCATCATCGATCGGTCGATCTGGAGTCGGCCGGCGGTGTCCACCAACAGGGTGTCGAACCCCTCCTCTCTGGCCTTGGCAAGACCGGCACTGGCGATGTCTTCAGGCTTCGCCTCCGCACCGAGACTGAACACCTCCACCCCGATCTGCTCCCCGAGGGTTCTGAGCTGATCGATGGCAGCAGGGCGATACACATCGGCACCGACCATCAAGGCCCGGCGGCCCTGATCCTTGAGGTAGAGGCCCAGCTTGGCGGTGGCCGTGGTTTTGCCAGCACCCTGCAGGCCCGCCATCAGCACCACGGTGGGCGCCTGCTCCGCCCGGGCGAGCGGCGCGTTGCCGCCCCCCATCACCTCCACGAGCTGATCGTGCACCACCTGGATGAACTTCTGATCCGGGCTGACGCCGCGCACCACGTCGGCGCCCACCGCCTTCTGACGCACCTCAGCGACGAAGTCCTTCACCACTGGCAGGCTCACGTCCGCCTCCAGGAGGGCACGGCGCACCTGCTTGAGGGCACCCTCCACGTTGGTTTCGGAGATCTTGTCCTGGCCCCTCAGCCCCTTGACCGCATCTTCAAAGCGGGCTGACAGCTCATCAAACATGGAAGGGGATCCTGGAAGACGCAGCTCCGATCGTAAAAAGCCGCGTCCTACCGATCGGAATCCCCCTCCAACCGATTGGGATCACCGGAGCGGACCTCAGCCGGGGATGTAGGCGTGCAGTCGCCAGGTGCGGTTATCGCGACCGAAGATGTACGTCACCGGGAGGGTGGTGGGAGGCGTGCGTTCGATCACTTGTCCGTCGGCATCCAGGCGCTGATCGCTGTAAGACACCCGAGCCCGCAGTTCAATCCTCTTCGGGCTGCGACTGACCACTTCCACCGAAGTGATGGTCGCCTCCACGGTCTGGCGCGCACCTGTCGCCGCATCAGCCTGGCGTTCGGCCTCGAGCTGTTGAATCAGGCCATCGCGGGCCACCGTTTCCAGCTGGGCGTCGGCCTGGGAGCCCCCTGCCAACACGCGTGCCTTGCGATCCAGCCACGCCTGCAAGAGGGTCTGCAGCTGGGCCTCACCGGGTGCGTCCGCCTCGAGCGGCTTCAGGGAGGCTGGGCCAGGATCCGCCTCCGGCTCCAAGCTGGCCTGCACGGGCGAGGAGGGCGGCGGTGTCGCTGGCGACTCCGACTCCACTTCCGATTCACGGCGCAGACCCACCAGGGCAAAAGCCGCCACCACAGCCACCACAAGCACAAACACCACGGACCCGATCAGCCACGGTCGGCCGACCTGGAAGAGAGCAGGGCTGAACCGATCGAATTGCAGACGCTCGCGCCAGGACGGCGTCGCCTCTCCATCCACCTCAGCTCCACCCGCCTCAGAACCACCCGCAAAAACACCACTGTCGCTCTCAGCGCCGGGGAAGGCGCCGGGGGGTGA
>Ga0213858_10000322_pt1 | contig 23181 bp, 26 predicted proteins | sample PICome_FD_160122 | JGI IMG/M metagenome (GOLD analysis project Ga0213858, IMG submission 160122) | Coastal seawater microbial communities near Pivers Island, North Carolina, United States - PICO245 | ecosystem: Environmental > Aquatic > Marine > Coastal | place: USA: North Carolina | collected... | reverse complement strand
AGGATATACTGGTGTTGTTCTGATGGCTCAGGCAGCAAACATTGATTCGACATCTCACGATGTTACCTTCTCCCACAAGAGAAGTAGCACAGTAACTGAACTTACTAAGTCTACACCCATCCCTGGTAATGATGCTTTGGCAATGGTGACTGGTAGACTTGTTCTTGAACCTGGTGACAAACTGGTATTATCTGCTAGTGATGCTACCAATATTAAAGTTACAGTCAGTATCTTAGAAACATTAAACTAATATAACCCCTAGAAATGTCCAAGTTCCTTAGCGGCAGACAATCCAATCTCAAACTTGGTGTAGCAGGATACACTGAGAGTAAAACAGTTCTTGAAACAACTGGAAAAGTTGGCATTGGAACTACGGACGCACAACAGCATTCTTTATTTGTTGTTGGGTCTACAAATATTACTGGTGATACTACAGTTGGTAGTGCCATCACAATGTATGCCTCTTCAGGCATCGTTAGCGCAACCGCCTTCTATGGTGATGGTAGTAACCTTGAGAATACTGGTGCTACCTTATCAGCAGCTGCTGGGACACAGAGATTAGTTGTTACTAGTCTTACCAGCGGCACAATGGTTGACGCTGCCACTGACAGCGACTTAACTTATAACGCCACTACTGATACTTTAAATGTTGAGAACATTGATGTTGATGGGCATACTGAACTTGATCAGTTAAGAGTTACTGGCGTCTCTACATTTGCTGGTAACGTTGATATTAGTTCTAACGGTAATCTTACTGTTGCTGGTAATCTGATTGTTCAGGGTACTGAAACCCGACTGAATACCACAGTACTTGAAGTAGAAGATATTAATATTGGTATTGCTTCTGTTACTCCAACACTTTCTGATGCAGCACTTGATGGTGCTGGTATTACTATTCATGGAAGTCAGGGTGATAAGACTCTTACCTGGAGCAATGCGAACTCCCGTATGGAGTTCAACACTGATGTAAATGTTGCTAATCTGGAACTTGACGATAACCAGAAAGCAAAGTTTGGTACTGGTGAAGACTTACAGATTTATCATGATGGAAATGTTAGTTACATTAGAGATGTTGGAACTGGAAGTCTTCTTATTACCACTAATGGTCCACAAATTCGCCTTAGAAATGGTACAGAAGGCGAAGACATGGCGAATTTTATTCGCAATGGTGCAGTAGAACTCTTTTATGATGACTCCAAGAAATTTGAAACCACTGATGGTGGTATTGATGTAACAGGGCATACTGAGACTGATACATTAAGAGTATCTGGTGTTTCCACATTCCAAAATAATGTAAGTATTGATGGAACTGGTGTATTAGACTTTGATAATAATCTTTCTCTTTGGTGGAACAACTATGGTGTTATTCAGAATAATACTGGTAGATTTGATATCAATCAATATGCTGCTAATGGAAACCTAAATCTTTGGTCATATAAAACTAGTGCCTTTCTTGGAATTCGTGTAGAAGGTTCTACTGGTGAAGCGCAACTCTATCATTTAGGAAACAAAAAACTTAATACCACTGGAATTGGTGTTTCAATCTATGATACTCTGAATGTTGGAACTGGTGTTACGATCTACGGTAACGCTGGTATTGTTAGTGCTACTTCATTCTTTGGTGATGGTTCTAACCTGACTAACACAGGTGCTACCCTGAGTGCTACCAGTGGTGTTGAAAGACTGGTTACCACTCAACTCACCAGCGGCACGATGGTCGATGCTGCTACTGATGCAGACCTGACTTTTGATGCTGGCAACAATACCTTAAACACTCAGAATATTCAAATTTCTGGTGGTATTAGCACTAATGGATCTTCTTATGGTCAGAGTCAACAAATCTTAAGATCGACTGGATCTGGATGGGAATGGGCAGATGTTCCTGGTCTCTTCTCTGTTAATAATATCCTGAATGGTATTAATGTCCTTGAGGAAGGATCTACTGTTGGTACTGCTGGAAGTATTACCACACTTGACTTCCGTGGAATTAATGTAACTGCAACTGCTGATCCGCAACCAAATGGGATTGCAACGATTACATTTTCTACCACACCAACATTTACTGATCTTACTGTACTCAATGATACCACTCTTGGTGGAGCAGTCAGTGCTGGTGGGACAACAGGAACTGATGGTCAATATCTGAAGTCTACTGGTATTGGTGTTACTTGGGCATCTTTCCCAACCCTTAGAACAACGCAGACAACTTCTGCATCTGCTAATCAGACAGTTTTTAACTTTACATACAATGTAAATTTCCTTGATGTATTTGTTAATGGTGTTAAATTAACTTCAAGTGAATATACTGCGAACAATGGATCACAAATTACTTTAAACACTCCCGCCTTTGCTAGTGATATTGTTGAGTTCCATTCTTACAACACTGTAAGCACTGGTGGCGGTGGTGGAGGAGGCGGTGGTTCTTCTAATTTAGTTGGATTATCTGATGTCAATTTCCCAATCTCTCTGGCGGATAATCAATTACTTCAATATAATAGCAGCACAAGTGTATGGGAAAACGTAGCAGTAACTTCACTGCCTTATGCTACTGAGGCATTTGTTGGATTAGCAACTGCTGGACTTGCTAGCGAAGCATTCGTTGGTTTAGCAACTGCTGGACTTGCCTCTGAAACACTTGTAGGAACTTCTACTGCAGGATTGGCTAGTGAAGCATTTGTTGGTTTAGCAACTGCAGGACTTTTAAGTTCAACAGGAGATGCTTCTAATCTGACCAATTTAACTGGAGCTGCTGCAGCAACTTATGGTAACGGAACAGCAGTTCCTCAAATCACTGTTGATGCTAACGGTAGAATCACTGGAATCACTAACGTTTCGATTAGTGCAGGTGGTGGTGGCGGTGGAGCTAGTATCTTCATCAGAGACAGTGGATCTTTAGTTGGTTCTGCTGGAACTATTGACTTTGGCACTGGACTTTCTGTTTCAACTCTATCTGCTGGTATTGTAACTGTAACTTCTGGAATCAATACTGCAATTATAAATGCTGATACTATAAATTCTGGAACTCTGAATGTATCTGGTGTTTCTACATTAGGAGTTACTACTGCAACTGATTTTCTTACATCTCAGTTTAAGTCTGTTGGTTATTCGACGTTCACTAGTAGGGTAATCTTTGATGAGATTTTAGAATTTAGAGGACTTGAAGCTGGTGGGTCAAATAGTCTTGATTTTTACAATGCTGGTGGTGTTTTACAGCACTCTATAACTTATGATTCTAATGATTTTAACATTGGCGGTGGTAGCATTGTAGAGATTGATGCTACTGATTCTGTAATTGTTTCAAATAGTGGAGTTGGTATTGCTACTTTCACTCAAAATGGTCTTAATGTATCTGGTGTTGTTACTGCTACCTCATTTGAGGGTGATGGTTCTGGACTGACCGGTATCGGAACGGTTGCTATTGGTGATAATGCACCAGGTAGTCCTAATGTTGGTGATCTGTGGTGGGAGAGTGATACTGCTACTGGTCACATCTATTATAATGATGGTAGTACTTCCCAGTGGGTTCAGTTTAACAGTGGATCTAGTGGTAGTGGTTCTTCTAGTGGTGTTGGAACTTCTAGATTCACAGTTTCTAATACTACTGGAAGCATTGGTGCTGGAACAACTACAGACATTACAATCAGTGGAGCAAAGGCATATTCACTCTTCAAGATTGAGACCTCACACGCTGCTTGGGTAAGACTGTATACTGATACAACATCTAGAACTAGTGATGCTTCTAGAGCATATACAACTGACCCAACTCCTGGTTCTGGTGTTCTTGCTGAAGTTTATACAACCACTTCTGGTTCCAATACCTTTAAGATGACACCAGCAGTTACTGGTTGGAATGATGATGGTACACCAAGCACAAACATCTATGCTAAGGTTACTAATAACGAATCAACCTCTCAAGATATTACTGTAACGCTTACAATCCTCCGAATGGAAGACTGATGAACGAGTATATTGTAACTTGTAGATCATACGAAGATTTAGAAAATCTCTATGATGATATGGAGACTCCTGGTGGGTCTCTGTATATTCCTGATCGAGCAGTTGATCTTGTTCATAGAAGAGCAATCAGTCGTAACACTCACTATATGCTGACTGAAGAAGAGGCAGTAGAGATAAGAAATGATGAAAGAGTGATTGCTTGTGAGAGATTAGCAAAAGATAGAGGTATTGTTCCCGATTATCTGTGGACACAGACAGGTGATTTTAATAAGACTACTGGAACATTTGCTAGTGATGATAAGAATTGGGGATTGTATAGAGTAGTTGAAGGTGATAGTGTTGTAAACTGGGGTAGTGACGGAACTGATGAGATAACAAATAGAACTATTGTTACAACTTCATCTGGAAAGAATGTTGACGTTGTAATTGTTGATGCTCACATCAATCCAGATCATCCAGAGTTTGCAGTCAATCCTGATGGAAGTGGTGGTAGTAGAGTAAATCAGTTTAACTGGTTCTCGTATAACTCTGTATTGGGATATGGTTCTAATGGAACTTATACTTACAGCACTTCTGGTGCTTCACCAAACAGCAACCATGGAACGCACGTAGCAGGAACTTGCTGTGGTAATACACAAGGATGGGCAAGAGATGCTAACATCTATAATATGGCTTTCAGTGATACCTTATCTGGTGTAACTGATTGGGATGAAAAGTTATGGGATTACCTTCGCCACTTTCATAAGAACAAGGCAATTAATTCTGCTACTGGTAGAAGAAATCCAACAATCACCAATCATAGTTGGGGATATTCTTATAATCAAATAAACTTATCAACATTGACCTCTGTTAGATATAGAGGAACAGTGACTAGTCTTAGCGGAACTGATTCTCAAAAGAAAGTAACTTTAGAAGATAATGGTGTTCCAGTTCCTGCTAATACCTATCTTTATAAAACTCCTGCTAGAGTTGCTGCAGTAGATGCTGACCTTCAGGATGCTATTAATGATGGTGTGATTGTCATTTCGTCTGCTGGAAACAGTTATTGGAATTGTGATACCTCTAGTGGTAATGACTATGATAATTATACATCTGGTTCTGGTGGAACAATATATCACTCTAGAGGTTCAACACCAGGGTCGGCAGATAATGTTATCTGTGTAGGATCGATTGGTTCTAAAATCAATGAGTATAAATCTAACTTCAGTAACTGGGGTGAGCGTGTAGATATCTGGGGACCAGGTAGTGATATCATTTCTGCTGTTTATGATAGTTCTAGTGCTACTACAGAGAGTAGCGGTGGATATACTCCTATTATTGCTGACCCTAGAAACTCTTCATATCATCTTGCTTCAATTAATGGAACAAGTATGTCGTCTCCACAGGTCTGTGGAGTTATTGCTTGTCTTGCTGAACAAGAACCATTCCTTACTCAAGCAGAAGCACTTCAACATTTGAAAGAGAATGCTTTAGCAGAAGTTGGAACCACTGGAACTATCAACCACAGCACTTATGAGACATTTGGTGATGGTCCTAATAGGTATCTTTTTATGCCTAAAAAGAGACCTGAAACTGGTGCATTATCTCCTGCTTTCCTACATAAGAATAGGAACTCGGACTCTGCGGGTGTAAAGTATCCTAGAGTACGGAACAACAGAGTCTTCAAATAAATATCTAAAAAAGTCTAATGGCGATAACCTTTCCTTCTAATCCTAGTTTGAATGATACCTTCACAAGTGGAGGAAAAACATTTCAATGGAATGGAACATCTTGGACTGTAAATCAAGAAGCAAATATTCTTACTGATACTACACCACAGTTAGGTGGTAATTTAGATCTTAATAGTAATGATATCACTGGTAGTGGTGATATTACTGCAGTAAATATTAACGCAACCACTAAAATTGGTGGAGCAAAAGTTATAACTGGGAAGTGGAATTTAACTGCTTCTGGTTCAAGTCATTACATATTTACTGGTCCTGGTGCTTATGGTGGATCTAATGATCCTACAATTCATTTGATTAGAGGGCAATCATATGAGTTTGTAAATGCTATGAATGCTCATCCATTCAGGATACAGAGCACTCCTAATGGGTCTACTGGAACTCAATATAATACTGGAGTTACTAATAATGATGTTTCAAACGGAACTCTAACATTTGATGTTCCGTTCGATGCACCATCAACTTTATTCTATCAATGTACTGCTCACCCAAATATGGGTGGTGCTATCAAGATTGTAAATAGTAAACTTGATGTTTATTTTCACAATGCTTCAACATACACACTAGTTACAACTGATGCTGGTAGAATTATTAGAGAAGCAACTAACGGTGCAAATATAACCATTCCTTCAGCAACTTTTAGTTCTGGAGATGCTGTGACTATCTTTAATGTTTCTGGCGGTAATAATACAATTACAGAAGGATCAGGTCTTACCTTATATAATACTGCCGATGGTGCCACTGGTAATAGAACATTGGCAGCGAAAGGAATGGCGACTATCCTTTTTATGGATGCAAATGAAGCAACAATTTCTGGATCACAATTGACTTGATATGTTTACTATATTTCAGATATTGGCAGGATATGGTGGTGGATTACCATCAGCGGAAAGTGTTGAGTATTTGATTATTGGTGGTGGCGGCGCAGGTCAAGGTGGTCATGAACGTGGTGGCGGCGGAGGTGGCGCTGGTGGATTTGTCAGTGGATCTACTCCTGTAACTCCTGGATCTCCATATACAATTACTGTTGGTGGTGGAGGTTCTGGGAGTCCAGGAAATGGGAGTGCTGGATCTAATAGTGTAGCATTTTCTGTAACTGTCGGTGGTGGTGCTCGTGGAGGTCCTGTTCCAGGATCACCAAGTCCTCTAGCATCTGGAGGTGGTGGAAACGGAGACTCTCCTAATAGTAATTTTTTTAAAGGTGGTAATAGTGGACCACAAGGAAATCCTGGTGGATCTGGTAACCACGGACACTATAATCCCTATCGGGGTTCTGGTGGTGGAGGCGGTGGAGCTGGCGGTGCTGGTGGATCTGTTCCTCATCCAGGTGCTCAGAATGGTAGTTCGACTGGTGGGAATGGAGGAAATGGGTCACCTAGTAGTATAACTGGATCAAACGTTACCTACGCTGGTGGCGGTGGTGGTGGTTCTGACTCCAATGGACATGGATCTGGTGGACCTGGTGGAGGTGGACGAGGTGGTCACCCTAATGCTGGATCTAATACTGGTGCAAATGGAACTGGTAATACTGGTGGTGGAGGAGGTGGAAATGGCGCTACACAAGATGGTGTTGGTAGTACCAATAGAGGTGCTGGTGGATCTGGAGGATCTGGTAAAGTTGTAATACGATATCCAACTGATTATGCTGAGGCATCTGCTACAACTGGATCATCATATTCACAGAGTGGTTCATACCATATCTACATATGGAATGGTCTTGGTAGTATAACCTTCTAATAAATAACTAAAAACCTATAATGGCTAACAATAGGGAACTATCACAATTAGGTTCTATAGTCAATATTGATAACTCCAATAGGAGTGTCGGTTTTGGCGCATCGGTTGGTATTGGGACAAATCAACCTGGATACGAACTTGATGTAAACGGTGATGTTAATTTTACTGGTGACTTATACCAGAATGGTTCTCTATTTACTTCTGGTCTTGGTGTTGGTCTTGCAACTGTAACACCAACAACTGGTGATATTACAAATAGAATTGGTGTTGGATTTACCGATATGAATTTTATCGGTACTGGTATTACAGTTACTGGATATGGAAGTACAGTTGTTGTTGATATGAGTTCTATCGCAGCAGCATCAGCAGCAGGTAGTGATGATGCTATTATATTTGCTATCGCATTCGGCTAATATAAATACTTTTAATCGATATGGTAGCACTAGGTCTATAACAGATGGCGAATAATTTTAAGTTAAAAACAAAGGCAGGTGTAGGCATTTCGACTGAGAATGTTTACGTCACTCCTAGTGCCACGACTACAACCATAATCGGTATTACTTTGTGTAATACTTCTGGTTCTGGTATCAACGTTGGTGTTGGAATTACTAGAGCATCGGCAGATGATATTAAAATATTGAAAAATGTTCCCATCCCTCAAGGTTCATCCTTGGAATTTATGCAGGGGAACAAGGTTGTCTTAGAGGCAACTGATACCTTGACAGTTGATAGTGATACTAATTCTAGTCTTGATGTAGCCCTCACTATTCTGGAGATTAGTTGATATGGCACTAACCAAGATTACGCAAGGTGTAATCAAACCCAATGAGAATTACGATACTCATAATATCAATTCTACTGGTGTTATTACCGCCACACAGTTTCACGGAGATGGTAGTAATCTAACTGGTTTAGCAGATCCTTCTGTTCTCACTGTTGGTGGTGCAACTAAAGTTGAAGCAGTATCTACTGGTGCTACTGTCACTGGTAATCTTGATGTATCTGGTAATCTTGATGTATCTGGTAGTATAAATGCAGCATCCATCACTGGTGATGGTTCAAATCTGACTGGTGTTGGTGGTCTTGGTGATGGACTTGGTTCCACAAATAATCTGAATTATTTGTTCACTAGTCCAGAACTTCTTGAGTTGACTGCGAACGCAACTATTAGTGCTACACAAGCACAAGGTAAGGTTGTATTCACCGCATCTGATAGCATCAAGGTTGCAACTGGTGTAACTGTTATAGTTGCGGTAGGAACGACAATTCGCACTAATGTACTTGGTCTTTACTAGGAGGTAGTATGGCTCTCACCAAAATTACCAAGATTGGATCTAATGGTCTTGATGATGACGTAAGTGCAGGTGGTGGTGGTCTAGGTAGTACAGATCATATTGATAAACTTCTTTTTGTTCATCACGGTGGATTCACAGAAGACACTACCATTGGTTCTCCACAAAAGTTTGTGGAGATAATGACACATTCTGATGCTACAATAGATATTGACAGTGGTATCACAGTTACTGTTGATAGTGATTCGATGCTTTTATCAACAGTTAAATCTGACTTTGATGTTGCTTTCATGGCGAATGGTTCTGCCACAACTAATCTTCAGAGAGCAACCAAGTTTGATGATAATGTAAGAACTTCTGTTACACAGAATATTAGTTTAACTGGAAAGAAAAGAGTTGGATACGCTCAAATTCCAACTGATGCTCAAGCAGATGTTCCTTTTGATATTGATAATTCTGTCACCGTCACTGTAGATGATGGGGCGGTTCTTGTTATATAAATAATTTCAACTTATTGGCCAATTACGGATAACGCAGTATGTCCACTTTAAGAGTAGATAATATTAAGGGAAGAACTGGTACGACAGTTAATATCCCAGACTCAAATAATCTGAGTGTAAGTGGTTCCTTGAGCGTTTCTGGGGTCACTACATTCACTTCAAGCGGTGAACTCAACCTTCAGGGAGTTAATATTAACTCTGGTACTAGAGGTGATGTTCTTGCTTATGATAGTAACGGAAAAGTATCCAAACTTACACTTGGATCTGCAGGTCAAGTTCTAAAATCTGATGGAAGTGATCTTGTTTTTGGTGACCTTGCAGGTGCTACCAATGTTTATTATGTTACTAAAAATGGTGTTGATGCCGCAGGTCGTGGCGGTTCAATCGACTCTGCTTGGGCATCTATTAAGTATGCTTGCTCTAACTTACCAACAACTCCAACAAAACTTGCTCCTGCTGTTATCTTCGTAAAGGCTGGTACTTATGAAGAAGCACAACTTCCAATAGTTGTTCCTGAATATACAACAATCGTTGGTGATAACCTCCGTGCTACTACAGTAAAACCTGCTCCTGGTTTGGATTCTGGTGGATCTATCGTTAACAAAAGATCTACCTTATTCAGATGTAGTAACGGTGTAATTATTCAAGACATCCTTTGTGATGGTATGGATGGATATACTCCAGGTTCTCCTGGTAGTGATCCAACTGCTGCTACTCTTGGTGGCGTTTACTTTGCGCTCAACGGTCAAAGTCCTATCACGGATAAGTCGCCATATATCTACAACGTAACCACATTTGGTAATGGTGCTACTGGTGCTGTTGTGGATGGTTCAGTTCATCAAACTGGAAACCGCAGTATGCTTTTCCATACCGTTACTCATATCCACAGTGATGGATTGGGTATCTGGGCGAAGGATAATGCTAACGCAGAAATCATTTCTGGATTTACTTACTACTGTCAGATTGGTTATACTGCAACTGGTGGTTCTAAGATTAGATCACTGAACTCTTCTAACTCTTATGGTGAGTTTGGTGTATTCTCTAAAGGATTTGATACCTCCGAGACTGCTAATCAAGGTCTTGTAAAAGGTATAATGCTTTCGTATCAGGGAACAATCACTGGTACATTTAACGCAGGTGAGTTAATCACTGGTGCTGGTGGTGCAACTGCATATGTTATTAATGTACAATCAGAACCTAAGGTTCTTTATATTATCCCTGCGAGTGGAACTTTCCAATCTGGTGAAGTTGTAACAGGTGCTGGTGGTGCTCAAGCTACTTTGGTTGCTGGTACTGTTACGAGTAATCAATCTGGTAGAATTCTGGTTACTACATTTGCTTCATCTGCTGATCCTGGAGATTCGTTGCAGTTTGCTAGCACTGATGGTAATGCTTATCAGATTCAATCAGTAAGTTCTGTTACTGCTAACAGCATTGCCTATCACGTTCTCGTATTCTCAACATCAAGAGCAACTCCAGTTGCTGATGGTGTAACTGTTAATGTAAGAAAAGAATATAGTCAGGTTAGACTTACTGGTCACGACTTCTTGAACGTTGGTACTGGTGGTACAGATACAACTAACTGGCCAAACTCTCCAACACAAAACAAAGCACAAGCAAATCAGGTTGTTACTCTCCCAACTGACCCTGGTCGTGTTTACTATGTTGCTACTGACGAAGATGGTAACTTCTATGTTGGTGACCAGTTTAAGGTAGAACAGGCAACTGGACAGGTTACTCTTGATTCTTCTGCCTTCGATCTGAGTGGTCTGGAATCACTTCAACTTGGTTCTATTGGTGGACTCATCGGTGCATCCGTTAATGAGTTCTCGACTGATGGAACAATGTCGCAGAACAGCAACAATAAAGTTCCAACACAGGCTGCTGTTAGAACTTATGTTGGTTCTTTAACAGGTGTTAGTGGAAATTGGACAGTCGGTGGTAACCTCACTGTAAATGGATCCACTACAACCATTGATACAGCAACTTTAAGTGTAGAAGATAAGAACATTGGTATTGGTTCTGTAACCACACCAACTAACACCACTGCTAATGGTGGTGGACTTACACTCTTCGGTGGTGCTGATGGTGATAAGTCATTTACTTGGAATCAGTCTGGTGTTCAAAATTACTGGCAGGTTGCTGGAGGTCAGTTATTTGCCGCAGAGGGTTTGAATACCCGTAAGATGCTTTCTGAAGGAGTTAAGGTCCTTGGCAATGACCTCGGTTCTGTATCTACAGTTGATGTTTCAGAGGGTATGACTCATTTGAGGACTGCTAACCTAGGCACTGATATTAGACCCAACATTAGATATAGTTCTACTAGGACTTTGAATAATGTTATGAATACTGGTGAGGGAATCACCGTAACAATTATTCATGCCGTAAATAACAGCGCACATAATGTAAGTGGACTTGAAATTGATGGTAGCATTGTAAGTGTTAATTGGATTGGTGGTTCTGCACCATCAGATGGTGGATCATCGGGTGTTGATATTTACACCTTTAATATTATTAAAACTGCTGCAAACACTTATACTGTAATCGGTGGTCAGACCAAGACATCTTGATAGGAGGTTAAGTTGATGTTTAATAACTGGTTTAAGAAAGAAAAACCCATTCAAGGTATGATGGGATTTGGTGGCGGTGCCGCTGGATACTTACTTGGTGGTGCTGGAGGTGGAGGGGTCGAAGGAACTGGTGGAACTGTTGATGATTCCACATTTTCTGATTATAAGGTTCACTACTTTACTGCACCTGGAAGTTTCAGTTTAAATGCTGATGGTTATATTGATATTGCTGTTGTCGGTGGCGGCGGTGGTGGTGGATATAACTGGGGTGCTGGTGGAGGTGCTGGTGGTGTTGTTGTTGCTAGAGATGTTCCAGTAACTGCTAATACATCGATGCCTGTTACCATTGGTAATGGTGGTGCTGGTAAAGCCAACAATCCTGGTACAGGAGATCAAGGTCAAGACTCAACCTTTGGTCATCCTGGTGGTAATTTTACTGGTGATGGCGGTGGTGGTGGTGGATGTAATGATACTAATGGTGGTAATGGTGGTTCTGGTGGCGGTGGTGCATATAGGAGAGCCTCTGGTAATCCTACACAAAATAATTTCGGTTCTGAAAGATCCCAACCAAGTTTTGCTGGATCTGTAAGTAACTTTGGAAACTATGGTGGATGGGGAGAACCGTTTGATACTAGTGAAACTAGCTCAACAGCTTCTGCTGGACATGGTGGAGGTGGTGCTGGATCTGCTGGATTATATGGTCCTCAAGGTCGTACAACAGATAGTGTGGGTGGTAATGGTGGTCATGGAATTGACCTCTCAGGTCTTTTTGGAACTGCTTGGAGTAATTACAACGGATATGTTGCAGCTGGTGGTGGTGGAAGAGGAACAGTTCATCAACCTTATAATAACCATCCTTCTGGTGGTGGATATGGTGGATATGGTGGTGGCGGAACTAGTGTTTCAAACTATAATGCTTCTACATCTAATGGTGCGGCAAATACTGGAAGTGGTGGTGCTGGTAATACATCAAATAATAATATTGCTGGAAGTGGGGATCAGGTATTGTTTTAGTCAGATATAAATCTACTAATTCTGCTACTACATATACTTCTGCTACTGGTGGTAATGTCATCACTAATGGTGACTATAAGTATCACTTCTACTTCTATACTGCTTCCGCAGCAACTTTCGTTGTAAATTCTGTTGGAACAGATCCTACTGTTGATATTCTTGTAGTTGGTGGCGGCGGTGGTGGATCACACCCATATGGTGCTGGTGGTGGTGCCGGTGGTGTAGTTTATCGTGAAGCTCATACAATAACACAAACAACTTATAATCTTTATGTTGCTAATGGTGGTGCTGCAGGCGGACCTAATGGTGGCGCTGATAATGCTCCTGGAGAAAATAGTGTTTTTGGAAAAAGTGGTCCTAGTGCTCCTTTCCCAGCAGATTCTTTAGTTGCCCTTGGTGGTGGTCGTGGTGGAAGTAATGACAGTATTCCTGGACACAATGGTGGATCTGGTGGTGGAGCATATGGTGGAAATCCAGGAGGAGCACTTCCGGGTGGATTTGGTCTTCAACAGGGTCCAGGACCTTTCGTTAATCACCACAGTCCTGATTTTATTCCTGATAACAGTTGGAGATCTGGTAAAGGATCTGCGGGTGGTGCTAATGGCAATCCTGGCACTGATGGTTTCGGTGCAGGTGGAGGCGGCGCTGGTGTTACCAATGTATACAGATCTTCTCCTCCTGGTCGTACAAATAATAGAGGTGGTGGTGGATGGTTTGTACCACAAGGATTTTTCCCATCACCAATGGTTCCATGGTTTGGTCCTCAGCAACCTGGAAAGTACTTTATGGGTGTATCAGTTCCTGGTAGTCCAAATCAGTTAAGAGGTTTTGCCGGTGGCGGTGGCGGCGGTCCAACTGGAACTGGTGGTACTGGTGGAGGTGGATCTGCTGGAAATAATATGAGCGTAAGCCCTGATTTTGGTGGACAACCTTCTGATCCAGGTGGTGGTAGAGGTGCCAGAGGTGCTGGTGGTGCTGGTACAAACAGCGGTACTCCTGATCACAATGGACCAGGTGGTACTGGATGTATCATCATCAAATATAAGTATCAGTGATAATTGACACTCTGTAAAATCTAATATATAATTGGAATGAACACATTATGAGAATATGGCATTTCAATCAGTCTGGTATTTTACAGACCTGCCCGAAGATATTGTAGATATTATCGAACGGGATGTATCTGAAACTTTTGATGAGCAGATGGCAGATTCTAAACTGCACGGTGATGCTCTGAATAAAGAAAAGCGTAACTCACAAAACGCTTGGATTCCTACTAATCATTGGGTTGGTGGTTTCCTTTGGCATTATATCCAACGTGCTAATCGTGAGAACTTCCTTTATGATCTGCGGTGTATTGATGGAGAATCAATGCAGTACACCCGATATGGTGAAGGTCAGTTTTACGGATGGCATAACGACGCAGGACTTGCTACACAGTATAAACCTGTAAGTGTTGGTAACCGTGTAGAAGGAATGGGACAAGACTTTGTGAATGAGAATATTGAGATGGTTCGTAAACTGTCTTTCGCAATGCAACTCTCTGATCCTGATGATTATGAGGGTGGTAATGTTCAACTGCTGGATGAAGCAGGTAACTCTTACATTGTCCCACGGAAGAAGGGATGTATTGTTCTGTTCGACTCTCGTACTCAACACCGTGTATTGAAAGTAACGAAAGGTATGCGTAAGTCTATCGTTGGATGGACTGTTGGACCCCGTTGGAAGTGAGGTAGAACATGGCAGAACAAATGACAGAACTGGATCTAATGATTCAGGAACGGCGGAACAGTGGTACTGCCTGGACTCGTAATGAGAAGTTTGATAAAGATGGGTATCTTGTAATCAAAGATCTCTGGGATCCAGAAGAACTGTACCATCCTGTTCCTCCTGAAAAAGGTCAGTATAACTATTGGGATAAGAACCCCGAACATTTTAATCACGTTCCTGTCGAACAGCAGGTAGAAGGTTCTACTTCACGCTACTGGCATCCACAGTATCGCACCATTCACACTGGTATTCGTCTGAAACTGGAAGAGATTATCGGTCGTAAGTTGTACAATACTTACTACTATGATCGATTTTATTTTCCTGGTCAAGAACTGACTCGCCATGCAGACCGTGATGCTTGTGAGATTTCTGTATCAGTTCACGTTAGCACTAACCTAGAAGGTGAAGATGCGAAGTGGCCATTCTGGATTAAAACTCCTGATAAGTATGCTGATAAAAAGAAGACTCAAGTTCTTGTTCCTGGTGAGAACAGAAGTCTTTCACTAGAACCTGGTGATGGTCTCTTGTATAAAGGTTGTGAGCGTCCACACTGGCGTGAGGCAATGCCTGGATATAAGAAGAAGAGTAAGAAGTTGTTTGGTAAAGCACAGCAACAAGAACTTTACTATCACCAAATCTTCTTTCACTATGTTCTTGCTGATGGAGAAAGAGCTCACTGCGCTTGGGATAGAGCACGATGAGTTTTTTCAAAAAGGATGTTGAGGACGTAAATATTATTCGTCCTCCTGTCCTTGGGTGGATAGAAAAAAAACTCTCTGATAAAGAGATGGATTATTTGTGGAGATGTATTGACAATAAAAAAGAGTCATATAATCATTATCTTGCCGGAAACATATCTGAAAGTTTTCTTTTGATTGATAGATCTGATTGGTTTTTTTTAAATACTCTTACCCCACTTTGCATTAGATATAATCAAGAGTTTACGGATATTAGAGAGTCTGTTCCTGTAAATCAAAAGCATCCATATTTTCTACATAAATTTTGGGTAAACTATCAAAAGCAAACAGAATACAATCCTATTCACAATCACACTGGAGTTTATAGTTTTGTTGTATGGATGAAAATCCCAACAAAATTTAAAGAACAAAATAAAAAAACAATCTCAAACTGCAGAAATATATCAGCATTTCAATTTAATCATTTAGATATCATTGGTGGTAGTAGACCATATACCTATGAAATGAATCCAGAGGTTGAAGGGACAATTTTATTTTTCCCGTCTCAACTGCCACATCAAGTTTATCCATTCTATAATTGTGATGAAGAGAGAATTTCTATCTCTGGTAATATTAGTCTTAATACAGCAAAACTATTATGAAAGCACCACTTTTTGAATACCCTTCCTATCAGTATCAAATTAAAGACTGGGAGTTCAAGAAGAAAGGTTTGCTCAAAAGACTGAAAGGCGAGAACTTTATTAGAACTCGCCTTCAAACTTTTGAAACTGATAGGCAGACGAATAATAAGAACTACCTCCATTATTTTCAAGAACTCATTCGTGATGAACTCTGGGAGTTTGTTCAGGAAGCACAGGTTACTTGTAGTATGACTGATGTATGGGCAGTCAGGTATCAGAAAGGAGACCAACAAACTATTCACAATCATAGGAGTTGGGGATTCACTGGTATCCTTTATGTTGAATATGATCCTAAAGTTCATACTCCTACTTGCTTTGTAGCACCCTGGCAAGATCCAAGACAGGATACAACATCACTTGCTTATCCAAAAGATGTAAAGGAAGGGACGATTTTTATCTCTCCTTCTTATACATTACACTTCGTGCATCCTAATCAAGTCAGGAAGCATAGGACTATTATATCTTTTGATCTTCAACCAGAACTTCCAGAACATCAGAAGATAAATAACTGAAAACAGTTATTGTAACGATGGCAAACTATCATATTGCTAAACAGCAAAACATTCTTGGTACCGAGCGTACTGTTTACTATGTAAACAATACCAACTGGACTACTGAGTATGCTGATAGAAAGAGATACACTAATAAGGCAACTGCTACTAGTGAGATTTATTCTTTTGGCGGCACAGTCATAACTGAATAAATAAGTAAAAAGGTAGTATAATCAGATGTCACAATTAAGTGTTGACTCTATAACAGGAAGAGTAGCGGGCACGACACCGACTTTCCCTAATGGTTTGAATATAACCAATGGGATGAATGTTACTGGTGTTATTACTGCTACTGTTCTTAATCAGACAGTCACTGGTACTACTAATTTCCAAGGTACCACTACTTTTGATAATGGTTTCAGGGTTCTTGGTGCAACTGGTATTATCACTGCTACTGGATTTGTAGGACCTGTTACTGGTGCTGTTACTGGAGATGTAACTGGTAATGCAGATAGTGCTACTCTTGCTACTAATGCTCAAGGTCTCACTGGAACTCCGAACATTACAGTTGGGACTGTAGGTTGTGGAACCGTAACTTCTAGCGGAGACGTTTCTGCTACTAATGCAACTTTTAGTGGAAATGCAACTGTATCTGGTAACCTCACCGTAAACGGAACCACAACCACCATTGATACTGCTGTTACTGCGGTTGATAGTTTAGCAGTTGATGGTGATGTAAACGTTGGTGCTGCGATAAGTGCCGCTGATTATGAGGGCAACTTTGTCCTTGATATGTACCTGTTCTCCTAAATAACTAAAAAGATAAGTCATGGCACTCACTAGAGGAAGATTATCAAACGTAACTGCGATTGCGGCAGCAGCAAATGCTAATGTAGTTACTGTTGCTAATAATAAGAAAGTATATGTGAAGTCAATCGCAATTCACGATGGTGGTGCTGCGACTGGAACTGCTTGTACCGCTTATGTTTATGTTGTTCCCAACGGTGGATCTGCTGGGGATGCAACTAGAATGTTCAATGTAGACATTGCCGCTAAAGAAACAGTTTTGATTGAACCAGCATATCCTATTGTTCTTGAGGATACTGGAGACTCAATTAATGTTGCTGCTCTTGGTGGTACTATCAACGTACTGGTTAATGGTGATAAGGAGGTTTGATAAATGTCTCCATTTAAATCTTCTAAAGGAAGAAGTTTAGGAAAACTAATCGAAGGATTTAAGTCTTCCACTATTGGACAAGGATTTGGTTCTGGTTCTGGTGGTGGTGGTATAACTAGTGGTGGTACTATAAGTGATAATAGTGGATATAGATATCATACATTCTTCACTCCTGGTAGTTTTGTTACAGGTCCTGTTTCCGTTATTGATATTCTTGCTGTAGGTGGTGGCGGTGCTGGTGGATCATACTATGGTGCTGGTGGCGGCGCCGGTGGTGTTGCTACATGGTTTAATGCACCATTGGCGAATGTAAGTGTTCTTACAATTACCATTGGTGAAGGTGGAGATAATACTGCAACTGGTACCAATTCTGGTGCTCCTGGTGATGATACCACAGTTCAAGGTTGGAGTACTATACCTGGTGTATTAACTGCCAAAGGTGGTGGTGGTGGAAGTCCTAACGCTCAACAACCAGGTGGTTGTGGTGGTGGTAGAGGTTCTGTTCCTGGAAATGGACAAGGTGGAATTGGAATTCAACCCCAACAAAACGCTCATCTCACACCTATACCAGATTTTTATCAGTACGGACAACCAGGTGGAAACTATACTGTCGGTGCCACTGGATATAAACCTGCTGGTGGTGGCGGTGCTGGTCAAGCTGGTGAAAGTGTTCCAAATGCAACATCTGGTGGCGGATATGGTGGACAAGGTATAGAAATTCCACAATTCCCTGGACCTGGAATTCCAACATTGAGTCCATTAGTTCCTAGAATGGGTCCAACTGGGCGGTATTATGCTGGTGGTGGTTCTGCAGGTCCTTATGGTGGTACACCTGGAAATGGTGGATATGGTGGCGGTGGTATTGGAAACGCTCCTTCACCCGATGATTTAAATCAGGGTAAGGACAATCTTGGTGGAGGTGGTGGTGGTCGTCACGGTGCATCTCAGCCTGGTATGCCAACAGAGGGTGGAGATGGTATCGTTATCATTAGATATCAGATCTGATTAATTAAAACTTTTATTATGTTTTTTGAAAAAAGAATAATGTCCAGTCGAGAGCAAGAAGTTATTCTTGACTGGATGTTGGAAGTTCAGCATAAGTTTGTTAGTAATCCTATGGGTAATCATAGGAATTACTATATTTTTTCTGATGATCCTAGCGCCCCAAAAGTTCTTTTTGATATTAAAAAAAGGATATACAAAAAAGAAAAGTTGGGTGAAGTTTATATTGAACCAATGTACAAGGATTATATTGGTTGTATTTTAGAAGGTGGACATATTCATAAACATAAGGATGCTAATGTTGGAAATTTGAAGCATGTACGCTATAATGTATTTCTAACTGTTCCTAAAAAAGGTGGAGTTCCTTTTTATAATGATAAGAAAATGAAGATGGTCGAGAGAGGATATATTAAATGCAACTCTGGAGACGAGTATCATTACTGTACTCCAGTGGAAGGAGAGATTCCTAGAATTGTTATCTCTTATGGATTTTTGGTATGAAGCAATATTATTTTTTGAGTGGTATTCCTAGAGCGGGGAATACTATTTTTTCTTGTGTCCTAAATCAAAATCCTGATATTGCAGTTACCGCTAATAGTTTGCTGCCAGAAGTATTTTATGGTCTTGAAAGAACTAGAGAAAATAATGAAGCATACTTAAACTATCCAGACAAAGAATCATATGATTCTATGATGGAAAATATATTTTGTTCTTATTATTCCAAGTGGGATAAGAAGTACATTATTGATAGATCTTCTTGGGGAACTCCTTATAATGTAAATATACTTGCAAATTATTGTCCTAATGATGTAAAAATAATTTGCCTAGTTAGAGATATGAAGGAGGTTATTAAATCTTTTATCGATTGGTCTAATAGAAATCCTAATAACTTTATAAACAGATCAACGAACAATGGTTCGATTGAGGAGAAGTATGAATTTTTGATGAGAGATGGTGGGCAGTTAGCAATGTCTATCGCTTCTGCTTACAACTTGATAATTAATGATCCAGAGGGAGAGCATCATATTGTTATTGATTATAATGATCTGATTTCAAATGTGAATGAACAAGTTGAAAGAGTTTATAATTTCCTAGAGATACCAAACTATAACCACAATTTTAAGAAAGTATCGCAGTTTAGTAGTAATGGAATGACCTATAATGATTCTATTTTAGGTAGTAACTTACATAAGATTAGATTGGCAGGTATATCTAAAAGAAATTATGATGTGCAGTTACCACAGTCTGTTATTGATAAATGTCAGTATATAAATGATAAATATCTAAAAACCTTCCAATGACTAGAGCAAGAGATACAACAAGAATTGTTAGGGCTACTAACTATGAAGGTGTTGCTACCGCTGATGACTTTGCGGTTATCGATACAACACCAAAAGTTGTTAATCACAATTTGACTCTTGATAGTATGAATGCAGGTCATACTAATGCTCTTGTTAGTATTAACAAGACTCACGTAAGAATTGATGATGGATATACACTTGATATTGCTGACGACAGACACTTAGTAATCAATCACTATAATTTGCCGCACACCGTCGTCTAAATAACTAGAAAGTATTAGACGCGATGTCAGAACTTAGAGTTGATAATATTGTAAGTCAGGACGGAAGTGCTGCACCGATTTATTCTAAAGGTCTGAATATTGGTGCTGGCGTTACTTTGACTAACAACGGTGACTATGTTGTTGGTGGTGCCACTTCTATTGCTGGTTCGGTAACTTCTTCCAGTACTGGAACAGTTGCACTTTCTGGCGGCGTTACTGTTGCTGGTGTTACTACCGTTTCTAACACTCTGAATGTTACTGGATCTCAAACAGTAGGTGGAAGTTTAAGTGTTTCTGGTAACCAGACTGTTACAGGAAGACTTGATGTTACTGGTGGCGGAACATTTAATACTACTGGTATTGTTACTTGTGGAACATTAGATGTTTCTGGTTCTACATCGTTTGGTGATATTTCGGGAACGATTCAGAATCTTGTAGTTGGTGCTGGTGCTTCCATTGTTGGTGTAACAACCGCCGCAAGTTTTGAGCAGACGGATGGGTCAAAAGTCGCTACAACTGGAAAGTCAATCGCTATGGCGATGGTTTTTGGTTGATTGCTAAATAGATTTACGGAGATTAAAGAACAATGGCAGCACCAAACGTTGTAAATGTAACGAGTATTATTGGAAAAACCCAAGGGAGTGCTCTTACCACCAGCAATTCTGATCAGGTCGTTTGTGCGACTGATAAGTTAATTAAGATAAACTCTATCATCGTATCAAACGTTGATGGAACTAACGGTGCTGATGTAAGCGTAAATTTTGTTGATAGTAGTTCTGGTAATCTAGTTTTACATTTAGCAAAAACTGTTACTGTTCCTGCAGATTCAACATTAGTTGTGTTGGGTAAAGATTCTCCAATCTATCTGGAAGAGGGAGATAAAATTCAAGCATTAGCAAGTACTGCTGGAGATTTGGAACTAATTGTATCATACGAAGAACTCGACGACGCCTGATAGGAGGAACCAATGGGAAGATTTATTGGTGGAAGATTTGGTAGTATAGTTCCTATCGCTCCTGGTACTAATGCTTCATCGGCAATTTATAGTATGCCGGATCAGTATTATTCTAGGCAAGATGGTGGTTGGGTTACACCACAAGGAATGACAGCAACTGGTGGTGAAGTAAGTGATTATGTTGTTGGTTCTGATATCTATAGAGCACACGTTTTTACATCATCAGGTGCTTTTAACGTAACAGCACGGGGTACTTTACCAAATAGTGTTGATGTACTTGTTGTAGGATCCGGTGGTGGAGGCGGAAGCTCAGGTGGTGGAGGCGGAGGCGGAGGTGTAAGATACCTCCCTGGACTACCAGTAGGCAACACATTTCCTCAACCATTTGCAGTAGTTGTTGGTGCTGGAGGAATGGGAACTCCTATGGGAGCACAACCAGGACATCCTGGTGGTGCTGGTGGTACTGGCGGATCTGTAACGATTGGATCTAGTCCACAACCGATAAATATCACATCTCCTGGTGGAGGCGGTGGTGGAACCCACAACAGTAATACTGCTACTCCTGGAGCATCAGGTGGTGGTGCTGGTAGAGATGGTAATAATCCTGGAGGATCAGCTACTGGATCACCTCACCCAGGAGGACTAAATGCACCTTCCAATCCACTACCAGCACCTGCTGCTTGGTTTGGTCATGCTGGTGGTCAAGGTCCATCACAGGCTGCTGGTACTCAATCTGGCGGTGGCGGCGGTGGTGCTAATGCTGTCGGCAATCGAGGATATACCAACTCAGATGGTAAAGGTGGTGATGGAGCACAGTATAATATAGCTAATGGTTCTACAGCACGCTATGGTGCTGGTGGTGGTGGCGGAAGAATGGACTCCCCAGCTGGTCTTGGTGGTTCCACTGGTTATCCTGGTGAAGAAGGATTTGGAAAGGGTGGTTCTAATCCACCTGTTGTTAATGCTACTAGTGGGCAACAAGGATTTGGTCAAGGTGGCGGCGGCGGCGCTGGACCAGGTGGTAGTGGATCTTTAGAAGGTGGTAATGGTGGATCGGGTACTGTTATAGTTCGTTATCTGATTGGTACGGTTCAGACAGGAACTGCAAAGGCATCTGGTGGCAACATTAGTTACTACAATGGTAAAACAGTACATACCTTTACGGGATCTGGAACATTCCAAGTCCCTGCACCAAGTGGATTATCCTCTGTCGATTATCTTGTAGTTGCTGGCGGTGGCGGTGGAGGTAGAGATAACGGTGGCGGCGGCGGTGCTGGCGGTGTACGATATGGAACTGGATTGCCCGTTAGTGCTACTACTTATACTATTACTGTTGGTGGTGGTGGACACGCTGGTATTCAAAATGTTAACCAAGGAAGAAGTGGAACTAACTCAACATTTTCTTCCATCACATCAAATGGTGGTGGAGGAGGTGGTAGTGGTACTCCTGTTGCTCCTGGAGGACAACCTGGTGGATCTGGTGGTGGTGCAGAAGGTGAAGTAAATCCAACTAGCGTCGGAACAGGAACTCCTGGTCAAGGAAACCCTGGTGGTAATGCAGGTTCTGCTCCAGATGGTGCTGGTGGTGGCGGTGGCGGTAAAACTTCGACTGGTGGTAATGGATTTCCTGGACCTGGCGACGGCAGTGGTGGTCCTGGACTTGCTGGTGAAGGTGGGCAAGGATATCAATCTTCAGTAACTGGAACATCTAGATATTATGGTGCTGGTGGCGCTGGTGGATCACCCTGGAATGGTGCTGGTGGAGGAGGAACTTTTGCTGGATCTGGAACAAGAAATCCAGCGCCAGGACCTAATGGTGCTGCTCAAACTCATCCTCATCCTAATGGTCAGGCAAATTCTGGCGGTGGAGGCGGCGGATCAGGTGGTTCGGCATATGTTGCGGGAAGGGGTGGATCTGGTATCGTTATTATTTCATACCCAACATAAAGACTTATGCCATACATAGGAAGACCACAAGAATCAGGAGCATATAGAAAACTGGATGATATCTCATCCCAGTTTGATGGAAACCTTGTGAACTTCAATCTTT